>ERZ827512.1383-NODE-1383-length-24199-cov-4.256958_pt1 | contig 24199 bp, 24 predicted proteins | sample MGYA00519916_ERZ827512 | MGnify/ENA primary metagenome ERZ827512 (study PRJEB31778, sample SAMEA3449335) | human gut metagenome | biome: human gut; feature: human-associated habitat; material: faeces | place: United Kingdom | collected 2010/2012 ... | reverse complement strand
ACTTCCATATATATACTTAATACCAATTCTCTTTGTTAGTTTATTTTTTTTATGCGTTTTTTTCCTTAGGCCATTTATTAAATCTAAGTCATGTAAATAGCTCAATTATAATAATATTTTTCTTGACATTAACATATATTTATTGTATAACTGTATTAAGCGAGTAATACAAAAAAGAGGTGATAGTTATAAGTTATGTTTTTGATAATGATAAACCCATCTATTTGCAACTAGAAGAAATAATAAAAAAAGAGATATTTAAAGGAGAGTTACTTCCAAGCAGTAAAATACCTTCTGTTCGTGACTTTGCCTTAAAATATCAGGTAAATCCTAATACGATGCAAAAAGCTTTACAGGGACTAGAAGAAGAGGGATTTATTTATACTGTTAGAACTAGTGGTAAATATGTTATAGATGATAAAGAGTTTATCTTAAAAGAAAAAAGATTAGTTGCTAAAAATCTATATCAAGATTTTGTTAATAATTTAAAATCTTTAGGATATAGTGATACTGATATTAAGAAAATTTTAAAGGAGAGTGGAATTTAATGGCTTTATTAGAAGTTAATCATATAACTAAAAGTTACGTTAATAACATAGTTTTAGACGATGTTACTTTTAGTATTCCTAAAGGTAAAATAATAGGACTTTTAGGACCAAATGGTAGTGGCAAGACAACCCTTATTAAATTAATAAATGATTTATTAAAAGCAGATTTTGGTACTATTAAAGTAGAAGGTTTAGACCTTGGGGTTGAAACTAAAAAGTTAATCTCTTATTTACCAGATAAGAACTATCTAAATAATAATATGACAGTCTTAGAGTTACTTAACTATTTTAAAGATTTTTATGAAGATTTTAGAATTGATAAAGCGAAAGAGTTAATAAGTAAGCTAGATTTAGACTTAAATCAAAAGTTAAAGACAATGTCTAAAGGTACTAAGGAAAAAGTTCAATTAATCCTTGTTATGAGTAGAAAAGCTAAGCTATATATATTAGATGAACCTATCGGAGGAATTGATCCAGCAGCAAGAGATTACATTATTAACACAATTCTTACTAATTTTAGTGATGATGCTAGTCTTTTAATATCAACTCACTTAATTAGTGATTTAGAGAAGGTTTTAGATGAAGTGATTTTTCTAAAGAATGGTAAAGTTATAAGAAGTGGTAGTACAGATGAGATTAGGAAAGAAACTAAAATGTCCATTAATGATTTGTTTAGGGAGGAATTTAAATGTTAAGTAAACTATTAAAATATGATTTTAAAAATCTATATAAGACCTTACTACCAATATATCTAATTACATTTGTTATTACTATTTTAACTGTAATATTAAATAATCTTTCTTATACATCTAATTTATTTTCAACTTTAAATGCTCTTATGATGCTAAGCTATGTAGTTATATTAATGGTATTAGTAGTAGGAACATTTTTCTTAAATGTTAGAGACTTTTATTTAGATTTTGCAACGGAAAGAGGCTATTTAATTAATACTTTACCTGTTAAAAAAAGTTCTATTATAACATCTAAATTTATAACAGGTCTAACTACTATGATATCAAGTCTTGCTGTTGTGTTTATATCCTTTATAATATTAATAATAGGTAACGGTGAGTGGACAAACTTTGCTAATGATATTGCCAACATCTTGGAAGATATACCAAATTATGTAGTGCTATCGTTAACATTAATTACTATTCTTATGATAGTAGCATATATCTCAGGACTTGCAGTTTGTTACTTATCTATAGCTTTAGGACAGTTAAAAAATACTAATAAATTAGGTTTTAGTTTCCTTGCCTATATAATTCTTTATATTATCTATGAGATGTACTTCACATTCGCACTTACTTTTGTTGGCATGATCAGCCCAGATTTTGTAACTAGTTTAGATAGTGAAGTTGGGGTAATATCTCCTGTTTATATCTTATTTGGAATATTAATAGGGCTTATAATTATTTTTACAGCTATTGTTACTCCTATAACTAACTATATTCTTAAAAATAAACTTAATTTAGAATAGCTCCATTTTTGGAGTTTTTTCTTTTAAATATCTTTTCTAATAAACAAATATTTGCTATAATCAATATAAAGAATAGAAAAGATGTGAAAAAGATGAACGAGATTGCACATGCTAACTTACAAGTAGTTACCTGGGAGGGAAGTTTATACACTGCTTCCTGTAGAAGATAAGCAAGATTAACAGTCTTGTTCTTTTTCGTGTACAAAAAAGATGGGTGATATTAATGAAAATAACATTATTTTTGAATGATAAACTAATAGATTTTAAATTACCAAACATTATTTCCGGTAGTTATTCTTTTGATCCTAATGAAAAAGAAGAAAGTAAGTTAATTAATATAGAAGCAAATGATGGCAGATGGATTCTTTATGAAACTAGTGATGTTAAAATAGTCACTAATAATGGGATAAGCAATAAAGTTTCCGTTGATGTCAATTCTTTTTATGTATTAAAACGTAATAATATAAATTATCTAATCTATGTTAGTAATTTGAAATTTAATAGCATAAAAGCATATTCTTATAATACAGATATAAATCTAATAATAGGTAATATTAATGATGCTACAATTAAATATGATTTACAATATTTAAATAATCAATTAGTAAAGATTAGTGTTCAAAATGGAAAACTTACATTAGAAAGAACTACATCTCTTCCTGTATATATAAATAAATTTGCCCTACAAAATACTAATTATATTCTTACAAATGGAGATTTAGTAGAAGTATATGGAATAAGCCTATTATTTTTAAATAATATTCTTCTTATAAATCAAGTTGCAACAATCGATTTAGGAAGAGCTAAAATTACTAATTATCCTTTCCCACTTTTGGATAATCCTATAAATGTTGAGGTTAAAGATATAGATTTATATAATAAAGACGATTATTTTTCAAAATCTCCTCGTCTTAGAAGAATAATTGAAACGAAAACGATTAAATTAAGTGCTCCCCCAAGAGAAAATGATTCTAATCAATTACCATTAATTTTAGTTATTGGGCCAATGTTAACAATGGGAATTATGGCGACAACTATGCTTGTTAACAACATCTCAAGAATTTATTCACATCAAACAACTGTTGCAGAGTCTTGGCCTCAACTCGTTATGAGTGGTACTATGTTGATTTCTATGTTAGTATGGCCTTTAGTAACACAGTGGTATAACAGAAGAATGAAGAAGAAACATAAAGAAGAATTAATAAAAAAATATAGTGCCTATTTAGATGCAAAGAGAAAAGAATTAACAGAGGAAGCTAAACTACAGAAAAACATTTTATTTGAAAACTTGATAACTGTTAATGAATGCTTAAATATTATAAAAAACAGGAGTATTAACTTTTGGGATAAAAGAGTGGATCAAAGTGATTTTTTAGTAGTTAGACTTGGTATTGGAAAAGAAAAGTTAGATGTAAAAATAGAGTACCCTGATGAAGGATTTACTATAGAGGAGAGTGAACTGAAAGATAATGCTGATAAATTAGTTAATGAATTTAAATATATTGAAAATGTACCTATTGGATATTCACTATATGAAAATAAAACAACAGCAGTTATGGGTGAGAGAAATAAAGCAGTTAATTTTGTACATAATGTAATATTACAGCTTATAACATTCTATAGTTACGAAGATATTAAAATAGCTATTTTTACTAATGAAAGTAACAAAAACAATTTTTCTTATCTTAGATATTTAAAACATACTTTTACTAATGAGATGAACTTTAGATTTTTTGCTACAGACTTAGATTCTACTAAAAATGTATCTGATTATCTAGAATTTATTGCTAATCAAAGATTAAGTCAAAAGAATAATGGTACACCACATAAGCCTCACTATTTAGTTATAATAGATGATTTAGATATGTTAAAAAGGTATGACTTGCTTAAGACAGTTACAGAGACTGATGAAAATATTGGTTTTAGTTTCCTGATTATAGAAAACAGATTAAGTAAATTACCAAGCAAGTGTAATAACTTTATAACTGTTTCTGAAAACAATTCAGGCATTTTAAAGAACTCTTATGAAAAACAAGAACAAACTTCTTTTTCAGATGAGATAAACTATAATATTGATATGTTACAAGTTACAAAAATACTATCAAATATACCAATAGAATTTGAAGATGGCCTTAAAGAACTCCCTAATATGATTACCTTTTTAGAAATGGAAAAGGTAGGGAAGGTAGAACAGCTTAATATTTTGAATAGATGGAACACCAATGATGCCACTGCAAGCCTTAAAGCTGAAATTGGAGTATCAGAAGATGGAGATTTGATGTATTTAGATCTTCATGAAAAATTTCATGGGCCACATGGCTTAATTGCAGGTATGACTGGTAGTGGTAAATCAGAATTTATTATTACCTACATTTTATCTATGTGTATTAATTACAGTCCCGATGATGTAGCCTTTATTTTAATAGATTATAAAGGTGGTGGTTTAGCAGGAGCATTTGAAAATAAAGTCACAGGCATTAATTTACCTCATTTAGCAGGAACAATAACAAACTTGGATAAAGCAGAAATGGATAGAACTTTAGTTAGTATTAATAGTGAATTAAAAAGAAGACAGACTTTATTTAATGAGGCTAGAGATAATTTAGGTGAAAGTACTATCGATATTTATAAGTATCAAAGATTCTTTAAAGAGGGAAGAGTAAAGGAAGCTATACCACATTTATTCATCATTTGTGATGAGTTTGCTGAACTAAAAAGTCAACAACCAGACTTTATGGATAACTTAATATCAGTGGCAAGAATAGGACGTAGTTTAGGAGTCCATTTAATATTAGCAACGCAAAAGCCAAGTGGTGTTGTAAACGATCAAATTTGGTCTAACACTAAATTTAGAGTTTGCTTAAAAGTACAAGATGAAGCAGATAGTAAAGAAATGTTAAAACGTCCTGAAGCCGCTAGCTTAAAACAAACAGGTAGATTTTATTTACAAGTAGGATATGACGAATATTTTGCTTTAGGGCAGTCAGCTTGGTGTGGAGCTAAATATTATCCATCAGAAAAAATAGTTAAACAAATAGATAAAAGTATAAACTGCATAAATGATTATGGAATACCTATAAAAAGTATTCAAGCATCTAGTTCTAAAAACGTAGAAGCTAAGGGAGAACAGATTGCGGCTATTCTAAATAGTATTATAGAAATAGCTAAAACGGCAAATAAAAAAGCTAAACGTTTATGGCTAGAAAATATACCAAATATAATCGTGACAGATGAAGTGATTGAAAAGTATGGTATAAAACCCGATCCTTATAATGTTATAGCTATTATAGGAGAATATGATGCTCCAGAAAAACAAAAACAAGGTATAGTTAAATATAATTTTTTAGAAGATGGTAATACCTTAATTTATGGTAATGATGGTAGTGAAAAAGAAATGCTTTTGAATACCATCATATATTCAACATGTAAATATCATAAAGAAGAAGAAATAAATTATTATATAATTGACTACGGATCAGAATCACTTAGAAGATTTATGAGCCTACCTCAAGTAGGAGGAATCGTTTTTAGTGGCGAAGAAGAAAAATACAATAATTTACTTAAACTATTAAAAGAAGAACTTATAAAGAGAAAGAAACTATTTGTAGAAAGTGGAGGTAATTATCAAAATTACAATAAAACAGCTGACAATAAGTTACCAATAATAACAGTTATTATAAACAATTTTGATGCCTTGTATGAAGTTAATCCTAATCTTTATGAAGATGTATCGTTTTTGATTAGAGATTCTGTTAACTATGGTATTATCTTTATTATAACTGCTAATGCAGTAAATTCTATTCATAGTAAATTAACTTCAAACTTTACAAATACTTATGCCTTTAAACTTAAAGATGCTAGTGATTATAGTACCGTTTTAGGACTTAGAGTAAAAACTATGCCAAGAGATATATTAGGAAGAGGATTTTTGAAAAGTGATGATGTTCATGAATTTCAAACTGCAAGCATCACAAGAGAGGAAACTACTTTAAATGATTATTTACAAAACTTTGTTAAACAGCAAAGAGAAAATAATAATAGTAAAGCTAAAAGAATACCAACTTTACCTGAAATAATTAGATTTAAAGATATTGAGGAGGAAGTAGTAGATCTAAATAATGTAGCCGTTGGTATTAGTAAAAAAGACTTAGAAATTGTAACAGTAGATTATTTAGCAAATATAGGTAATATTATTACATCTAATAGAATTAATAATACTATAAAATTTGTTAAAAGCCTATTAGTAGTAATTAATACAATTAGAAATAATACTTTAATGATTATAGATCCTACTAAAACATTAAATCTTGATTTGAATACTTATCCTAATTATTATACAGATAACTTAAACGTAGTTTTAGAGAAACTTACTGAATATTTTTCAAAGTTAATAGAGTCTAAAAGTGAAAATAATGGTATTGTCTTAATTTATGGGGTTAGTAAATTTATTACTAAAGTAAATGATAATACTAAAGTATTAGAATTTATTAAAAAAATAAAAGAATACGAAAAAATAAGTGTAATTATAGTAGATGATGCTTCTAAAATTAAACAGTATGCTTTTGAAAGCTGGTTTAATGGTACTTTTAGTACTAATGATGGTATCTTTATAGGTAGAGGAATTAGTGATCAAAATCTTTTGCATTTATCTACAGTAACAAGAGAAATGTCTAAAGATATTAAAAATGATATGGCTTATTTAATTAATGAAGGATATACAACCTTATTTAAAACTATTGATTTTATTAGTGAAGAAGGTGAAGTAGATGAAAAATAAAATTTTGATTAAGTTAATAGTACCAGAGTTGGATGAGACATTTGATATTTTTATACCAGTGAATGAACTAGTATGGAAAATTAAAAAATTGATTCTAAAAGCAATTAGTGATTTGTCCAATGCTAATATTGATAGTAATGTAGACTATATATTGTTAAATAAGGATAATAGTAAAATATATAATAATAATGAAATAATTTTAGATACAGATATTAGAAATAGTAGTGAATTAATATTAATTTCAAAATAGGAGGAGAAAAAATGGAAGGAAAATATTTGCCAATAGGGACAGTAGTATTATTAAAAGGAGGAAGTAAGAGAATAATGATATGTGGATTCTGTTGCCATGGGACAGGAGAAAATGATAAGTTATTTGATTATGTAGGATGCCTATCACCAGAAGGATTTATTTCAAGTGATAAAAACCTTTTATTTAATCATGATCAAATAGAAAAAATTATTAGCATGGGCTTTGTAGATGAAGAGGAGAAACAGTTTAAAGAAAAATTAAATAATGTATTAAAATTAGTAAATAGAGATTAGGATGATGCAATATGAGTGATGTAAAAAAAATAGATGTCACTAATGCTATAAATAGTATGAATGAAGCGGTGGCTGCTTTTAAAGAAGTAGGATATGCTACTATTAATAAGAATGCTTCTAATGAGAAAATTGAGACTTTAGAAATAGAAACAAAAATTGAAGAAGAAAAAGATGAAGGAATAATAGAAGGCTTTATTAATGACATAAAAGGTAAAATAAAAGACGTAGGAGATGCAATTGTTGATGAAGCAGATAATGTCCTTGGAAAATATGAATGGTATCAAGATTTTACTGATTTTGTAGATGAAAAAGTAGCTCCTATTGCCTATAAGGCATCAGATATTTTAGTAAGAACAAAAGCAACAGTTGATACTTTTGCAGTATCTCTAGGAGAAGGAGTACTAAAAGTAGGAGAGGCACTAAATGATCTTCAAAACATTGTAAGAACAGCTGCTTTAAGTATTCCTACTGGGATTGTAGATGCTAGTAAAGCCATATACGGGAATATAACAGGAGAAGAATGGGAATCTGTTACTAAAGAAATGTGGGAGAAGACCAAAGCTAATGTAGCTTTAGATATTACATCAGGACTTTTTGATAAATTTTATGAGGAAACAATTTATGGACAATTCCTAAAAAATAACAGTTATGGTTTTGATACAACTAGAGATTTAGGAAAAGGTATTGGTAAAGTTGCAGGAATTGTAGGGATTAGTGCTATAACTGGTGGTACCTTAGATCCTTATGTTGTCGCAGCCATGGTAGGTTTTGGAGAAGGTGCAGAAAAATCTTGGGGAGATGGTGCAAGCATTGGAGAAGGATTATTATATGCCGGTGGCAATTCTCTTTGGGAAGGCGTTCAGTTTTGGGTAGGAGGAAAAATTGGTAATTCTACCCTGTTTGGTGAAAGTGGTAAGGTTTTAACTGGTTTAGGTAGTAAGGCTTCAACTATTTTAAATAGCACTTCTAGAATATTATTAGATGGTTTCGATGGAGGAGCAGAAGGTTTTATTCAACCATTATTAGCATCAGTTTATAAAGATGGATATTATGATGATGAAGGCAATTATATTGAGTTTAAAGAAAGTGATAACATCTTAGATAAATATGGAGAAATATTTGGAGATTACGGTGGCTTTAAAAATGTCTTAACTAATGCCGCTATAGGTAGTGGATCATCATTTTTAGGAGAAACCTTTGATATAGGAAGATTTTTTAACAAAAATGTTGGCAGTGAAGTAACAGCACAAATAAAAGATCCTAATGCAACAGTAACTTTAAAATTAGGAGATGAAATAACGAGTAAATTGAATAACGCTAACAAAGATTCAACTAGTGTAAAGAACTTATATGAAGGTGGTAGTTATAAAGACTATAGTAGTTATTATCAAGGAAAAATATCTCAATATTTTAATGATCCGAGACAATATATATTTAGTAAATTAGATAATATTGCAGCTACTAATCCTAATAATGCTGAATTAATAAAGAGTATAAATGATGTAAAAAACACACCGATTAGAGAAATAGATACTGATGCAATATATAAAAAGTATTCTAAATATCTATCTAAAGAAGATAAAAAAACTTTAAAAGGATTAATAAAGCAAGATAAATTATATAATAAGTATACAGATATTGAACAAGATGTATTAGAAGCATATTCACAAACTGTTGGTCCTGCTATAGCTGCTTATAATCGTAAGGCTGTAACTGCTTTTAAAGGGGTTGAATTAGACGGAAGAAATTTCAAGTCTATTAGTGATTGGATAGGTGTTTCTTTTGGAAAAATAGGTAAGTATTCAAAACTTAGTAAATTGCTAGACGTTGATAAATTTGTTGAAACTATGGATAATATTATAGATAAATCTGCCCCTTTGAAAGAAGATTTAATTGTATATCGTAGTGCTAATGGTATCTTTAAAAACGGGGAAAGAGTGAATACTTTTGACATAGGAACAAGATTTGATGATCAAGCTTTTGTTAGTACATCAGTTATTCCTACAAATATTTCTCAAAGGAATGATATTGTTATGCAGATACAAATACCTAAAGGAACTAAAGCTTTATATTTAGAAAAATTTACAGGAGTGAAAAACTATGGGCAACAAGAATTATTATTGGGTAGAAATCACGAGTTTGAAGTAATTTCACTCCCCAAGTATGATGATTCAAATGGAAAAGTCTATTTAGAAGTAAGATTAGTCCCTCAAAAAGAATCAATAGTAAAGACCTTATCTCTTGATAAAATTAATACTAATGATATAGCATCAAATTACTATGATAATTTCATAAAAAAAGGTAGTGATTTTGATAATAAGCAAATAAATATTAATGATGTTATGACAACATTTAAAGAAAAAGGTTTATTAGGTAAATACGAAGCAGAGGTAAGAGATCTTTATAATAAGAATTTGTATCAGTTTAATATACCTGAACATAATATTGATCATGTAGAAAGAGTATTATTTTATTCTATGTACATGGCAGAAGAGTTAGGGCTAACACCACAGCAAATGAATATATTAGTAGAGGCTACTAAATATCATGATTCTGGTAGGGTTAATTTGCACACTGATACTAATCATGCAGAACTTAGCGCAATAAAATTAATTGATGATTTAGAGGGAAAATATCCTCCAGAAGATTTAAATATTATGGCGGCTGTTATTGAATATCATGAAGCAGGAGATAGTATGGCAGATGTAAATAAAATCTTTAGTAAATATAATATTGAACCTAATGAAGTGGCTGATGTTTATAAAATGGCGACAATTTTAAAGGATGCAGATGCTTTAGATCGAGTTAGATTTCCAAATAATTTAAAAACAGAATATTTGCGCAATGATTTAGCTAGTCAACTTGTAAAAAGTTCTTATCAAATACAAGAATTAAGAGCCCATGAAATTTTATCTAATGACTTTTTAAATAATAAATATAGTACTAAGGAAATGGATAATATAGTTGCTTTAAAGGAAAGCGGGGTACCTGATTATTTAATTTACTTTTATAATAGATATAAAACAAACCCAGTATATAATATGATTATGGAAATATTAAGATATAATACTTAAAAATAAATTATTGTTAGAAAGGAATGAAATATGATATGGAACAATTAAATATGAAGGATTTAGTATATAAGGATAAAGAAGGTAACATTATTAAAAATGCTGAAGAATATTTTAATGCATTACAACAGGATATATTAGTTGAAGAAAAATTAGAAATAGGCGATATTGTTAGAGTCAAAAATTCTCCAAATAAAATTGAAATTTATTATCTTAATTTCGAAGTTCCTAATATAGGTGTTTTTGATTATGCTGGGAAAGATTTAGATGAAGATAGCAATAATGATTTATTAACCCTTTTTAATCAAAAGGATATTGCATCTTATGAAAAAGGAAAAAATCATGGAAAAGGAAAATGGTAAAACATATTTATATTCTGTAGTTGAAAATAATGCAAATAAGTATTTTAAAAAGGAATTAAATTTAGTAGATGATGAACATATCCAAATGTTAAATAATGAACTTCATAAATGGAATTTATTAAAAAAATATCCTTTTGTAGCAAATATTTGTTACTTCGATAATGATAAACAACATTATATTATGTATGAGTATATAGAAGGGGAAAACTTATCTGACTATAAATTTAAGGATGTAAAAGAAAAACTAGAAGTTTTAGCATCTGTTGCTGAAAAATTATATATAATTCATCAACTATTTTTAGTACATGGTGATTTAAAACCAACAAATATAATGATAGCTTCAAATAAAGACATATATGTAATAGATTTTGCAACATCAAGGTATGTTGGTGAAACGATTGACTATGGAACTAAAAAATACTGTTCAATAAAGCAGTTAAATAAAGAAAAAGCTAATATTAATTTTGATATATATGCATTAGGAATAATTATGTATGAATTATTAACAGATAAAAAAGCCTATTTTAATATGAATGATAAGGAGATGATAGATTTAAAAAATAATACAGATTTATCAATTATAGATAATAATTCAGCTATGCCTTTAGAGGTGGAAAAAGTATTTGTTAAAATGATAAATAACGAATATGCAAATATGTTAGAAATAAAAAATGATTTATTATCATTATCATTACTAGTGTAAATAAGTGTCAAAATACGTTGTATAAGAAAATAAAATATATTATAATCAATATAGATAGGATAACTATCAAATAAAAAAGGAGGCTACAAAATATGGCAATGACAGGATTTGACCCAGAAGTTGTAAATCAAGCAGTTGCAAATGTAAAAAGTGCATATGAATCTTTAATCAATGTTTTAGGAGTTAGAATGCAAAGTGAATTTGTTGGAGGAATGCAAGATAAGTGGGCTTGTACTCAAGCACAGAAATTCTTTACTGAAGCATTTAAACCAGCAGTAGACAGTGTCATTCAAAGTTCTAATAGTACTTTTGAAAGTGTAATTGCATCTATGAATAGTGCAGGACAATCATGGGCTAGCCAAACAGAATCAAGTTATTCTCCACAATCATTTTCACCAATGTCTAAAACAATTGATGCAGGTGTTATTATGGAAAATATCGGAGGAGTAAGAGGTATAGATAAGGAAGCAGCACAAAGTGTAGCATCTAAATTACCAAGTTTGGCATCTGACGCAAATCAAGCATTAACTAGTGCTCAATCTGCTGTACAAAATTCAGGTTTTATTGGTGGAAGTCAACAAGCAAATTTAGTTGATTCATTAGGACAAATTAAAACTAAAATTGATGAAATTGTAAACAATATTACAAATGAAACAAAAACAGCTATTGATCAAACTATAGAAGCTTATGGAGATCTTGAAGGTAAAGTTTCTCAAGCCTTTACACTACAAGGATAATCTTTAAAATATTTAGAAATTTATTTTCTAAATATATGGAAACTACATTTTTGCAGTTTCTATATATTTGTAAAATATTTAGGTGATAATATGGAGATAAATGTTTCAAATTTAGAAAAAGATAGTGAAAAATTAATTAAAAGCATTGATAACTTTTCAAATAATATTTTAAATATTTATAATGAACTTAAGTGGGCAAATGGTTGTTGGAGTGATTATCATTCTAGATTGTTTTTTACAAATGTAGAAAGCGAAAAAACTAAAGTAAATAATACTTATGAAGAACTTACACAGCTAAGTGAAATCTATAAAACAATAGTAGCACAATATAAAAATATTGGTAATAAAATCCAAGTTAATTTAGAAAATAAAGATATAATAATAACTAAATTTAATTCCTTTCAAGATGAAATAAATGAATTAATTTCTTTATATAATGATTTAGATTTAAGCTTTTGTAAAGATATATCTATTAAAATAAGTAATCAAAAAGAAGAGCTTCTCAAAATTAAAGAAAACCTCACATTATCTAAGGAGAAGATAAAAGAAACTTTAGTAAAAATAGAAGAGATAGAAAAAGATATTAATTTAAAATTATCTAAGATAAATATTGAAACTATAAAACAAGCTGATATTAATGAATATATGTAGGTGATAATATGAATAGAAACTTTCTTGAAGAAGAGGAAATTTCAAAAAGTATTAAAAAATTAGAATTAGAAATAAATGATGAAAAGTTGAATTTTGATGATATAAATACTAAATTATCAGCATTGAATGTTAGTTATAAGACTAACAATAAGACTAAATTAGATGAATTATTATTTAATTTAAATACTAAATTAACAACTATATCATCTATACATGATGATAATGTAGAAGTGTTGAAGAAAAATCTTGATACTTATATAACTACAAGAGAAAAAGTTGCTAATATGTTTGATGATATTGCTTAGGAGGATTTTATATGGATGAAGAACTAATAAAAATAAAATATAGAAACCTTTTAAATAAACTTTATAGAATAAAAAGTAAATATAAAGAATTAGAAAATACTTATGATGATCTTAATAGTTGTATTAAAGAAAATTTAGTAGTTGATGATAAAAATATAGTAGAAAATAATTTTTCTTTTATAAAAAACACTAGTAATGCTCTTAAAGATGAATTAGTTAATAATATTATACCTATTGTTAGGAGTAGAAATTAATTATAGAAAATAGTAAAAATCTGGCTAAATTAATGGCAAGAAAGCCCCTAGTAACTACGAAAAATTAAGAGAAAAGTGATAATTTGCAAGATAAATATTGAGAAAATTCCGTTAATAATGATGGTACTCTAAATAACTTAACCAATTTTGTAGTAGGGGAAATTTTAAATGCTTATAAAAGAAAAATATACAGTTAAGCCTTCTTAAACTGAGACCTGGTGATATTTATAGTTATCACTACTTTTCTTTTTACCTAAATTTATGTATAATAAGTATGGTGATGAACTGATGTATTTATTTATAGAATATCCAAAATGCAGTACTTGCAAGAAAGCTAAAAAGTTTTTAGATGATAATAATATTAAATATACTGATAGAAATATCGTAACTGATAATCCTACTAAAGAAGAGTTAAAAATATTTTTTGAAAAGAGTGGTAAAGATATAAAAACTTTCTTTAATACAAGTGGTAATTTATATAAAGAGTTAAATCTAAAAGATAAACTACCTAATATGACTTTAGATGAAAAACTTGAGTTATTATCTACTGATGGAATGCTTGTAAAAAGACCTGTTTTAGTAGGAGATAATTTTGTTTTAACTGGCTTTAAAGAAGATATATGGAAAGAAGTGATAATTAATGGATGAATTATTTAAAAAAATAAATATAATTCCTAAAAATTTAAAACTTTATGAAGTGGCATTTTCTCATTCATCATATGCTAATGAACATAGAGCAAAAAAAGATTATGAGAGATTAGAGTTTTTAGGAGATGCTGTAGTAGACCTTGTTATGGCTGATTACTTATATCGTAATCATGATGAGAATGAAGGTACTATGACTAAAGTAAGAGCAAGTTATGTATGTGAAAATGCTTTATATGAGTATTCTTTAGGACTTGGGCTTAATAACTATATAAAAGTAGGACATGGTGAAGAATTACATGGAGGTAAACTAAAAAAAGCCATTGTTGCTGATATTTTTGAATCTCTAATGGGAGCGATTTATTTAGATCTTGGTTATGCTACTGTTAGAAGAGTTATTTTAGATGTTATAGTTCCTTATGTTACTAATCCTAATGTGAATTTTTTCTCTGATTATAAATCAGCTTTACAAGAAGCCGTTCAAACTACGAAAAAGAGTCTTTATTACGAATTAATTTCCGAGTCAGGTCCCCCTCATGATAAAACCTTTAAAATGCAAGTTAGAGTAGATGGTATTATCTATGGAGAAGGAGTTGGAAGTAGTAAGAAAGAAGCAGAACAACTAGCTGCTAAAAATGCATTGGAAAAACTTGCTATATAATTATGAAAACACAAGAATTAAAAATATATAATAAATTAATAGATTCTCTTTTTGATTTGGAAGATGAAGGTTATGAGATAAGAGAAGATATTGTTAGATTTAATTTAGAAAACATTTTAGATAATAAAGATTTATTATTTGATCTTGAAATATGTGAAAGACTCTCCATTTTAGTAAGTAGTGCTAATATTGCAAGTAAAGCTTTGGAATTAATTGCAATTTCTATAGAAGAAGAATTTGAAAAAGGGGATATAAAAAATTTAGGCTTTAATTATTGTAATACAAAAATTATAGAAAATCTTTATATTAATCATGATATTTATTTAAGTTTATTAATTAATTATAGAGTTTATAAATTAAATCATTACCATGCTAAATATTTTATTGAAAATAATAAAGAAAAACTAGAGGTTGAAAGAAAGATAAAAGAAGCTGATAAGTTATTAGTCAAAAATTTTTGTTTGAAAATATAAGTAAAATAGTGTATACTTAATGAAGTTTTGTTTCTATATAAAAAGAAAGGAGAAAAAATGAGTAAAATAAAAATATTTAGTTTAGGTGGACTAAACGAAAATGGCAAAAATATGTATATTGTTGAAGTTGATAAAAACATTTATGTGTTTGATGCTGGAAGTAAATTTGATAATGAAAAAAATTTAGGAATAGATTATATCATTCCAAACTTTGATTATTTAATAAAAAACAGAAAAAGAGTAAAAGGAATCTTTTTAACTCATGGCCATGAAGGCAATATGGGAGCAGTTCCCGATATATTAAAACAGATTCCTGAAATTAATATCTACGGAGCGAAACTAACGCTTGAGATATTAAAACAAGATTTAACGGAACAAGAAATTAAAAAGAGTCATCTAATAGAGGTTAAACCCTATCATAAATTAGAATTTGGTAAGGAGAGTATTTTTCCTATTTCGATGACTCATTCTATCCCTGATGCTTTATGCTATGTTTTATATACGAAAGATGGAGCGATTGTTTATACAGGAGATTTTACTTTCGATCATACAGAAACAGGTCTATATAAAACAGATATAGGTAAACTTGCTTATGTCGGTAAACAAGGAGTGCTTTGTTTACTAGCAGAATCTATGTATGCTGAACGAGGGGGGTATACTAGTCCTAATAATAGAGTAAGTGACTTTATTAGAAATGTATTAGTAAGGAATAAAGGAAGAATAATTGCTACTATCTTTCCAGCTCATTTCTATAGAATACAAGAGATATTTGATGAAGTAAGTAAGACTCATAGAAAAATTGTTATTATGGGACATTCTTTACAAAATACTATTAACTACGCTTTGAAAAATAATTACTTAACTATTGATAGACGAGTAATAGGTGATTTAAATAACTTAAATGATAAAGATGTAGTAGTATTAATATCTGACGAAAAAGAAAAACCTTTTGCAAACCTAGAGAGGATAATTAAAGGTTATGATAAGTTTATTAAACTTAATACTAATGATACAATCTTTATAACAGAACCAGCTTATGAGGGAATAGAAAAACGTCTTGCAACAGTTATGGATGATATAGCCATGCTTGGTGTTAATGCCATCAGCTTATCTAGTAAAAAACACTTATTACACCACGCTTCAAGGGAAGATTTATCTTTATTAATAAATATAATGAATCCTAAATATTATTTTCCAGTTAAAGGAGAATATCGTAATCAATATGCTAATGGAGAGGTTGCAGAATCTTTAGGTGTACCTAAAGATAATATCATCTTAAAACAAAATGGTGATGTTACCCTATTCATTAAAGGCAATCTTGTACCTACAAACGAACATATTACCACAGATGAACTTTTAATTGATGGTAAAAGTAATGGCGATATAGGAGATTTAGTCTTAAAGGATAGAGAAATGTTAGGAGAAAGTGGTATTGTTATTATAAGTTGTACCCTAGATAGAGAAACTAAAAAAATATTAGCAGGGCCAGAAGTCTTAACAAGAGGATTTATCTATGTTAAAGATAATTTAGATTTAATAGATGAAATTAAAAATATGTCATTAGAAATAATAGAAAAGAATATAAGTGAAGGAGCAAAGAGGGTAGAATATTCTCTTATTAAAACAGAAGTAAGAGATGTATTAGGTAAATACTTTTACAAAACTATGGAAACAAAACCTATGATTATAACAGTCATACAAGAAGTATAGAATTTAGTAATTGACTCTATTTTTGGGTCAATTTTTTCTTTTTATGTTAGAGTTAAAATAATTATCTTGAAAAAGGAGAATACTGTTATCAACAATATAATAGAAAAATAAGACATAAAAATAGGGAATATGATATATGAAGTTAGAACAAAATAAGTAATATAGGATAGTAATTTGACTAAATTGTATCATATTTAAACTAAAATAATTAATGAGGCAGTTAAGAATAATATAGAAAAATTTCCAGAACTATTTAACCTTATTTTGACTTAAAGTTTAAATAATCCTGGTGGTAATAGATATGCCTCTAGAGTTTTCACTGAACAAGGTGTCGTCATGATTTCAATAGTATATGTATGAAAGGTAATGTCAATACTTTTTTTCTTTAATTTACAACTTTTCTGTCAAGCAATTTATTTGTCTAATTAAATAACCCTTATTTTATTTACATTTTTTACATTTTTGTGTAATATATAGTTAAGCAGTGGTAGACTGTGGGGAAAAGTGGGGGATAAATATGTTTATAGGAGAATTTCATCATAATATCGATGATAAAGGTCGAATTGCTATACCATCTAAATATCGTGAAATATTAGGAGATAACTTTGTTATTACTCGTGGTATAGAACACTGTATCTATGTTTATCCAAATGACACTTTTAATCATATCGTTACTAAATTAGAAAGCTTACCATTCACTAAAAAAGATGCTAGAGCTTTCACTCGTTTCTTTATGTCTGGTGCTACTGCCATTGAACTTGATAAACAAGGAAGGGTAAATGTTCCTAGTCCCCTTATTAGTTATGCTAATCTATCTAAAAAATGTGTGATTGTTGGAACTGGTGATAGATTAGAAATATGGAATGAGGGCGCATTCAATGAGTTTATGGGTTCTTGTAATGATGAAATGTCCAATATTGCTGAAAATCTATTTGAGGAGAAGATATAATGCATGAATCAGTATTACTTAATGAAACACTAGAATCTTTAAATTTAAAAGATAACAGCATTGTTGTTGATATGACTTTAGGCTTTGCTGGACATAGTAGTCAAATATTAAAGAGAATTAAAAATGGGTATCTATTCGCCTTTGACCAAGACGAGGAAGCACTTGCTTTTAGTAAAGAGAAACTTTCTAAAATAAGTGATAACTTCCAAATAATTGATTCTAACTTTGTTTATGCTAAGAATAAATTAAAAGAATTGTGCATAGAGAAAGTAGATGCTATTTGTTACGATCTTGGAGTATCAAGTCCCCAGTTAGATGAAGACTATCGTGGCTTTTCTTATAGATTTGATGCTCCTCTTGATATGAGAATGGATCAGGATAATTTATTAACTGCAAAAATTATAGTTAATACTTATAGTTATGATAAGTTAAAACAAATTTTTAAAGATTATGGTGAAAGTAAATTTTCATCACAGATCGCAAAAAAAATTGTTAAATATAGAGAAACTAAAGAAATAGATACTACTTTAGAATTAGTAGATATCATTAAAAATTCTGTTCCTTACAAAGAACGTCTTAAGAAACATCCTGCTAAACAAATATTTCAAGCTTTAAGAATAGAAGTTAATGATGAACTGAATGTTTTAAAAAGGTCTCTAGATGATAGTTTATCTATGTTAAACATTGGTGGAAGAATAGCAGTTATAACATTTCACTCTTTAGAGGATAAAATTGTAAAACATAAATTTTTAGAAGTAACTAAAATAGATGATATATCTAAAGGGTTACCTAATATACCATTAGATAAACTTCCAGACTATAAGTTAATTACTAAAAAAGGAATAAAAGCAAGTAGTAAAGAGTTAGAACATAATAATAGAGCGCATTCTGCTACTTTAAGGGTTATAGAAAAAATTAAATAAGAAAGGGAGATAATTATGACAAAAAGAAAAGTTGTAAAACGTGTTAAGATGAGTAAATTTGAACGATTAATCGCTACTTTTGCTACCGTTTTATTAGTAAGTTCTCCCCTAACTATTGTTTTTTCTCAAGCTACTTTGGCAAATATTAATTTTGAAGTAGAGAAAGTAAAAAAAGATATAAATAATCAAACAAAAACTAATGAGAGTCTATCTATGAAAATAAATGAACTTGCTTCTTTAGATAAAATTGAGGAAGTTGCTAAAGAACAAGGCTTGAGTTATAATAATAATAATATAAAAAATATTGATGAATAAATAGGATGTGGTGAAAGTTGAAACATAAAAAGAGAAAAGTAGGAAATAACATAAAATATAGTAAGCTTGTTATTTTTGCTTCTCTTTTTTTGTTTGCCCTAATGATTGCAAGAGTAACTCAGCTAGCTTTAGCAGAAAAAATAGATGATACAAATTTGCAAGCTTTAGCCAAAAAACGTACTACTAAAACAGATATTATAAAAGCAAAAAGAGGTAATATTTATAGTAGTGATAAAGAAATACTTGCTCAAAATGTATCGTCATATAAATTAATTGCTTATCTATCTCCATCTAGAACTACTGATAAAGATAAACCACAACATGTAGTAGATAAAGAGAACACAGCAAAAGAACTTGCTCCAATTCTTGGAATTAGTGAAGATGAGATACTTAAATATTTGAATAGGGAAGGAGTATATCAAACGGAGTTTGGTAATGCAGGTAAAGGACTTACGGAACTTACTAAAGAAAAAATAGAAGATTTAAATTTACCAGGAATAGACTTTATAGAAAGCTTTAAAAGATATTATCCTAAAGGCGATTTTGCCTCATATGTTTTGGGGTATGCTAAAGAAGAAGTTAATACTAATGATTCTGGTGAAGAAGAAACTACTATGATAGGTGAAATGGGTATTGAAAAGTATTATGATTCTACCCTAAAAGGAGAAGATGGTTATACTACTTACCAAAAAGATTTACGTGGTTATAAAATAGCAGGTACAAATGAAATAAGTAAAGAGGCAGTTGATGGTAAAGATATATATTTAACTATTAATAGTAGTATTCAGTTTTTTGTAGAACAAGCTTTATCTGAAGCCGAAACTAACTATGATTATGAATGGTTCACAATCATGATTGCAGATGCCAAAACAGGAGCAATATTAGCATCTAGTACATCACCATCATTTGATCCTAATAAAAGAGATATTACTAACTATTTAGATATGAATGTTTCTAGTCCTTATGAACCAGGTTCAACTATGAAAATATTTACTTATATGGTTGCTATGGAACAAGGTGTTTATAATGGTAATGAAACATATCACTCTGGTACTTATGTAACAACTGATGGTACAGAAATAGGTGATTGGAATAGAGCAGGCTGGGGAGATATTACTTTTGATAGAGGTTTCGCTTTGTCTAGTAATGTTGGTGTTATTAACTTAATAGATCGCCATTTATCTGCGGACATTCTTAGAAGTTACTTTAAGAAATTAGGTTTTAGTAAAAAGACGGGTATTGAACTTCCTAATGAAGCGAAAGGCGAGCTAGATTTTAAATATGAAACAGAAATATTTAATGCTGGCTTTGGTCAAGGTATTACAACAACACCAATTCAAAATATAGGAGCTTTAACGTCACTTACTAATGGCGGTGTTATGTTAAAACCATATCTAGTTGAAAAAATAGTAAACCCAGATACAGGAGAAGTAGTCTATAAAGGAAAAAGAACAGAAGTAGATACGGTTGCTAGTGAGACTACTGTTAATAAGATTAAAGATTTGATGTGGGAGACCGTTAATACTCCAGGTATGACAGGAGCAGGTTATCGTCTTGATGGTTATAATCTAATAGGTAAAACTGGTACTGCCCAAATAGCAGATGAAAATGGCGGAGGTTACTTGACAGGGGCTGAAGATATTATTTCATCTTTTGCAGGTATTTACCCTAAAGATGATCCCAAAGTAATTATCTATGCTTCCGTTAAAAGACCAAAGGGAGGAAATCAAGCAGTTATTTGGAAAGCAATTAAAGATATAATTGTTAATGTAAGTAAATACTATGGAACAGATCCTGATACTACAAGTGACCCTAAACTAACTGAATATAGTTTAACCTCATATAAAAATAAAGATACAACAGCATCTAAAACTGAGTTAGAGAGTATGGGAATGAACATAACGATTATAGGTAATGGTAATAAAGTAACTACACAATATCCTTCTAAGGGAGATAAAATAACATCCGGTGCAAGAGTATTTCTTATTACAAATGATAGTAATTTAACTGTACCAGATACATTAGGGTTATCTAGCAAGCAAGCAGAGGACTTATTAAAACTTTTGGGTATCTGTGTTAAGTTAGAAGGAAATGGTTATGTAACAGGACAAAGTATTGATGCAGGAACTCCTATTACTGATAATATGGAAATAACATTAACATTAAGTCCAAAATTCTAAAGAAATATTAGAAAGTTTTAAAATTAATGAATTAGCTATTTTCCTTAAAAATATATAGTTAACTCAAGTTCTAATAAAAAGATAAAGAAACAATAAAATTATTCAATTAAAGGATTATCATTAACTAAATAATTAGATTTTCTTTCTTAAAAAACTTGTTAATTAATCTTTAATTATGTATAATATATCTTATAGAATAGAGGTGTTAGTTATGGCTCATATCTATACAGGTCTTGATATTGGAAATGGAGAGATAAAACTTGTAGTAGTTAATGCAAATGATAATAGTTACCATGTTTTAGCATCTACCTCTGTTAAAACATTAGGTTTAAAGAAAAATATAATTTATGATGAGAAAAAGTTAAAAACGTCGTTATTAAATGCTATTAAATTAACAGAAGAAAAAATAGGTATGAAAATAAGAGAAGTAATACTTACTTTACCTGCTAATAGAGCTAGTATGACTATGGAAAATGGCCTTGTTAATATAAAAGGAGAAAAAGTTAGAGGTAAAGATATTGATGCAGTTATAAAAGATACAGTGTTAAATACCTATGATGATACTAGAGAGTTGATTAGTTGTCTACCTATATCTTTTACAGTCGATGATGAGGCCAGTGTAATAAATCCTTTAGGAGAAAATGGAGATAAACTTTTCTTAAAAGCTGTAGTTGCTACTTCCCCTAAAGAAGAGATATATCCTTTTATTAATATTGTAAGAAGTCTTGGTATTAATATAACTGATATTATTTATAACACCCAAGCGGATTATTATACCATTGCTTCTAAAGAGTTAGATAGAAAGATGGGAGCAATAATTAATATTGGTGAAGATATTACAAGTATAGGAACCTTCAATAAAGGAATAATGATTAAAAACTCATATATTCCTGTAGGCAGTAGTAGTGTAGATAAGGATATTGCCTTTATATATAAAATCGATTTAAAAGAAGCAGGAAAATTAAAAGAAACATTTGCACTTGCCTCATCTAGATATGCTGATAGTAATGATAGTGTTACAGTAGTTGATAAAGAAACCAAAAAAATAACTATAAGTCAGATTCAAATATCAGAAGTAATAGAGTCAAGGATAAAAGAAATCCTAAAACTTGCAAAAAATGAAATAAATCGCTTAACAAAAAGAGAAATAAGTTATATAATTGTAGTAGGTGGTATTAGCGAACTCGCAGGCTTTAACTATATAGTAGAAGAGACTTTGGGAAGAGCATCTAGCTGCTATAACATGAAAGAGTTAGGTATTAGACATAATAAATATACTAGTGCCTATGGAAGTTGTAAATATTTTGATAAGAAATGTATGTTAAAAGAAGAAGATATTAATATGTTTGATTTTGAGGAAATAGAGAACTTTGTATCACCTAAAAAGAAAAATGTAATTAATGATAATATGACAAATAAATTTTTTGGTCACTTTTTTGAAAACTAATTAAGGAGGAACTTTTGATGGGAAACGGACTAGAAATGGATCAATTAGCTAAAATAAAAGTAATCGGCTGTGGCGGCGGTGGCGGTAATGCTGTCAATAGAATGGTAGAATCAGGTGTTAAAGGAGTAGAATTTATAGTCGCTAATACAGATTTACAAGTATTAAATAACTCCAAAGCAGATGTAAAAATTCAATTAGGAGCAAATTTAACAGATGGCTTAGGAGCAGGATCTCGTCCTGATATTGGAAGAGAAGCAGCGCTTGAATCTAAAAAGGAAATAGAAGATGCCTTAACTGGAGCAGATATGGTTTTCATTACCTGTGGAATGGGTGGTGGAACAGGAACAGGAGCAGCACCAGTAGTTGCTGAAATAGCTCAAGCTCTTGGGGCCTTAACAGTAGCAATTGTTACTAAACCATTTACCTTTGAAGGTAAGAAGAGAATGGATAATGCCTTAAAAGGACTAGCAGAACTTGAAAAACATGTTGATACTTTAATAGTAATTCCAAATGATAGACTAAGAGAAATAATTGATAAAACGACACCAATGTTAGAAGCATTTAAAGAAGTAGATAATGTATTACGTCGAGGAGTACAGTCAATATCTGATTTAATCGCTGTAGTTGGACTTGTTAATCTTGATTTTGCAGATGTTCAATCAGTTATGAAAAAATCTGGTCGTGCCATTATTGGTATTGGTATCGGTATGGGTGAAGATAGAGCAATAGAAGCAGCTAAACAAGCGGTATCTAGTCCATTACTTGAAACTAGCATAACAGGAGCAACAGATGCTATTATCAATATTACAGGAGGAGTTAACTTAACCTTATTTGAAGCAGAACAAGCTGCAGAAGTTGTTAGAGCTGCATCAGGTAATGATATCAATACAATCTTTGGTTCTGTTATTAATGAAAATTTATCAGATGAGGTTATTGTTACTGTAATTGCAACAGGGTTTGATAAAAAAGGAGAAGAAGATACAAAACAGCCAGTATTTTCAAATGTATCTCAACCTGGAGCAAGGAGAAGTAGAGAAGAAGTATCATACGTTGCTACCATGTCACAATCTAATGATGATGATGATTCTGATGGTGGAGAATTATTAGATGATACCGATTATGATTTTCCTCCATTCTTAAGAGACAAAAATTTCTAGGGCGGAAGCTCTTTTCTTTTTCTTTTGGCTATGATAGAATATATATTATAGAAAATAGAAAGAAGGTAAGTACCTATGGAAAACACTGGTTTACAGAAAGTTACCTGGGGGGGGGGAGAGTTTAATAGATTAAGTAATAAAATTACTTTCTTTCATCGTGCTATAAGAACAGGATAATTATATCTTGTTCTTTTAAATGTCAAATATATTGATATAAAAGATTAATCATGCTAATATTTAATTATAGAATAAAAGATAATAGTTTGGGTAAGACTAATAAAAATGGAGGAGTAAATAATGGTAAAGGT
>ERZ827512.1372-NODE-1372-length-24333-cov-3.515034_pt1 | contig 24333 bp, 19 predicted proteins | sample MGYA00519916_ERZ827512 | MGnify/ENA primary metagenome ERZ827512 (study PRJEB31778, sample SAMEA3449335) | human gut metagenome | biome: human gut; feature: human-associated habitat; material: faeces | place: United Kingdom | collected 2010/2012 ... | reverse complement strand
GGTTTTTGCCGTCAGGCGGTCAGCGGGATCAGAAATCCACTTCGGTGTCGTAGTAGCAGCACTTGAGCAGCTTTTCCATCTCTTCCTGGCTGGGCTGACGGGGGTTGGAGCCGGTGCAGGCATCGCCGACGGCGAGCTTCGCAACCTCGGGCAGCTTATCGAGAAATTCCTTCTCGTCAATGATGCCGCCCTCATAATCCTTGATGCAGGAGGCAATGTTCAGCTCCTTATTCAGCTCCTTGATGCGGGCGATGAGCGCGTCGGTCAGCGCCTCGTCGCTGTCGCCGGTCAGGCCGATGAAGCGGGCGATGTCCGCATAGCGTTTCATAGCGGTGGGGTTCTTGGAGTTGTATTTGATAACCTTCGGCAGATACATCGCATTGGCCGCGCCGTGTACGATGTGACCGCCGGAGAAGGCGGCGCCGGTCTTGTGCGCCATCGAATGCACGATGCCGAGCAGCGCGTTGGAGAAGGCCATGCCGGCCAAGCACTGCGCGTTGTGCATACGGTCGCGCGCTTCCATATCGCCGTTGTAGGACTTGACCAGCAGCTCGTTGATCATCTTGATCGCATACAGCGCGAGCGGGTCGGTATAATCGCAGTTGAGCGTGGAAACATATGCCTCGATGGCGTGCGTCATCGCGTCCATACCCGTGTTGGCCGTCAGCTTCTTCGGCATCGTCTCCGCGAGGTCGGGATCGACGATGGCCACGTCCGGCGTGATGTTGAAGTCGGCCAGCGGATACTTGACACCCTTCTGGTAGTCGGTGATGACCGAGAACGCGGTGACCTCCGTCGCCGTGCCCGAGGTAGACGGGATGGCGCAGAACTTCGCCTTCGTGCGCAGCGTCGGGAAATTGAACGGCGTGCAGAGCGCGTCGAACGTCGTGTCGGGATATTCGTAGAAGGCCCACATCGCCTTCGCAGCGTCAATCGGCGAACCGCCGCCGATGGCGACGATCCAATCGGGCTGGAACTCGCGCATCGCCTCGGCGCCCTTCATAACCGTTTCCACGGAGGGATCCGGCTCCACGCCCTCGAACAGACGAACCTCAAAGCCGGCTTCCTTCAGATAGGACTCCACCCTGTCCAGAAAACCGAACTTCTTCATGCTGCCGCCGCCGACGACGACGATCGCGCGCGAGCCGCTGAGCGTTTTCAGCGTCTCCAGCGAGCCTTTTCCATGATACAGGTCTCTCGGTAATGTAAATCTTGCCATAATGTTGTATATCCTCCCTTTTTCGATTCGACCAAACAAATGGTCTCTTTTTCCATCCACGATTATCATAGCACAACTTGCGCCCAAAGTGAAATATAAAAAATGAATATCGGTATATATTTATCGATATAATATTACTTATTTCAAGCGAAAACCGGCTGACAAAAGGAATATCGCCGCCGTTTTAGCCGCTTATACAGGCAAAAAGCGGAAAAGGCGTCTTATTTGAATAAAAAGTGAACGAACGCGGCAGGATAAGAGTGCTGCCGCAGAAGAAAAGCGGGCGATTTTCCAGCATTTACCGCAAATAAAAATTAACAAAGCGGCAGATACTACAACCAGAAGGCGAAAGGGCCTTCGGAACAAACAAATTTGAGTAAAAGGAGAATCTCGTAATGTCCAATAATAAGAGCTTAGTTCCGGAAGCGAAGGAAGCGCTTAACAAGTTCAAGATGGAGGCTGCCAACGAAGTCGGCGTCAACCTCAAGCAGGGCTACAACGGCGACCTGACCTCGAAGCAGGCCGGTTCCGTCGGCGGTCAGATGGTCAAGAAAATGATCGAGAACGCCGAGAACGCGATGCGCAGCGGCAGATAACTGCACCCCTAAAGGTCTTTTATCCGAACCCACAACGGCGCATCAGCCGAGCCGGACGGTTTTGTTTCCCAATCGGGCAACAAGGCCAAGCGTCCGAAAACGGCTGACCAACTCCGGCTTCCGGCCGGATGAATAGGAGACGAGCCGCCGCGGTATATCCGCGGCGGCCGCCTTTTTTCCACAGCCTTTGCTTTTGCGGATTGACAAAAGCGCGCACATTTGCTACAATGAGGAAAAGATGACTGTCCGAGGGAGGGGAAAAGACTGTGAAGCGATTTTTGCCGCTCTGCCTGTCCGTTCTGCTGCTCCTGTGCGGCTGCGCGGCGCCGCCGGGCAAAGCCGACCCCGCGCTTTCTATGGAGAAGCCCGCGGTTTTATTCTATTCCCCAATGGCGTGTAGCGTTTCGCTGCATCCGATTTATTACGACGAGACGGTCGCCGTCCGCGCCGCCATGCAGAAATACCGCACATCTTCCGGCGACGCATGCGAAAAAGCCGGCGGGTCGGCGACGGTCACGATCAACGGAATACAGATCACGGGCGCCTACACCGACTCGGACGACGGACGTGATACCTACCAAGCTGCGGGCGCGCAATTCACCCTGACGGCGGACGGCGGCATAACGCGCTTCAGCGCCTCCGGCGACGAATACAATGCGCGTACGGAAACCGTTTCCACCGAAGAAGCGCTGCAGCTTTGCAGGGATTTTCTGGCCGAGCACTGTCTATTCGCAACAGATTTTGAGGAAGACCTCTCGTCCCGGACGCAGTACGATCCGGAGAACGGGGATAACGAATATCGGTTTTCGTTCGCTCGGACGCGAGGCAGCATAGAAACGGCTTCCGTATTTATTGAAATGGACGGGTGCGGCAACATCCGATACGTTTACGCCTCCGCCCCCGAGCTGTGGCAAATCGAAGCGCTGCCGGACGATGCGAGCATCATCTCCGCAACGGAGGAAAAGCTGAGGGCGCATTATGCGCAGCGGCCGAAACTCGGCGTGGCGGAGGTGACGGGCACGGCGCTGTCGCAGGCGAACGTCACTTTCTGCCCCGGCGAATACGGGCTGGATTTCGGCATCATAACGTATATAATGTATTACACACTTACCTACGAGGACGGGCGTACGGATACCGCCGCTTACGGCTTCTGGTATCTGTTTGAATGAATCGCCGCATAGGAGCGGAAAAGGAGCGTTAAGATGAAAAGCCTGCGCATCGCACTGCTGCAAATCTCCCCCTGCGGGGACACGGACAAAAATCTGCAAAAAGGGCTTGACGCCTGCCGCGCCGCGCGGGCGCAGGGCGCGGACATCGCCCTGTTCCCCGAAATGTGGAGCAACGGCTACAACCTTTACGGCCGTCCCGTCGACGCTTGGAAGGCCGAGGCCATCCCCGGCGACGGCGCGTTCGTGCATTCGTTCGGCGCGCTGGCACGGGAGCTGGATATGGCCGTCGGCGTCACGCTTCTCGAGCGGTACGACGGCGGCCCCCGCAACACGCTGGTCCTGTTCGACCGGCACGGCGAGCGGAAGCTGACCTATGCAAAGGTACATACCTGCGATTTCGATGTAGAACGCTCCCTGACGCCGGGCGACGGCTTCTCCGTCGTCTCGCTGGACACGGCCTGCGGCGCGGTGCAGGTCGGCGCGATGATCTGCTACGACCGGGAATTCCCCGAAAGCGCGCGCCTGCTGATGCTTCAGGGCGCCGAGTTGATTCTGGTCCCCAACGCCTGCCCGATGGAAATCAACCGTCTGGCGCAGCTTCGCGCCCGCGCCTACGAAAACATGCTCGCCGTCGCCACCTGCAATTATCCGGCCGCCGTACCCGACTGCAACGGCCATTCCACCGTTTTCGACGGCGTGGCTTATCTGCCCGAGCTGGCCGGCTCGCGGGATACCTGTATTTTGCAGGCGGACGAGAACGAGGGCGTTTATGTTGCAGATTTGAACCTGGAGCGGCTCCGCCGCTATCGGGCCGAGGAGGTACACGGCAACGCGTACCGCCGCCCGAAAAAATACGGCCTGCTGACCGATACCGCCGTCCGCGATCCCTTCGTGCGGCCGGACCGGCGTGATTAAGGAAAACAAAGCAATTTAGGATGAAAAAGCGGCGGAGGATAAAAACCTCCGCCGCTTCGTGTCACCTGAACATTCACTCGAGGGACGACGCATCGACTTCCCCAAACAGGATATACCGCTTGAGAAGCAAATAGTCGGCCGCTGTTGTTTTGCCGTCGCCGTCGAAATCGCCTGCAGCCGCGAATTCCTCAGGCAGCGGCGATAGCTTCAGGATCGCACGCTTAAGTAACAGATAATCGGTCTGGGTAATCTTGCCGTCGCCGTTGACGTCGCCCGGAAGCAGCTCCAAAGCAGGAACAAAGTCGTAACGTTCCTCATACGCGCAGACGATGCATGTATGGACCGAATATCCCTCCTGATGGTAATTCGGTTCATATACGGTCGGCTCTCCGAAACGGTGCCCGCTTGCAGGAAGCTCCTGATAGGTGCTGTACCCGCATCCTTCACGTCTGCACGCCTGGTAGGCGTTCCATCCGGCTTCGGTGCAGGTGGGCGCCTTAGCGATAACGTCATGAAGATCATGGCCCACAGCGCCAATCGTTACGGTTTCTCTGGAAATCTCGTTTTCGCAGACCGTGCAGTACACCACACTGTCATACGAGCCGTCCTCTGTGCAGGTCGGCTCCACGCGGTTTTCCTCGACCGCTTCGCCGGCCGTATGCCCCGTAGCGCCTGTAAGATTGCCGATGACCGTTTCTTTGCACGCGCGGCAGACATACGTCGTATATCCGCCCTCCTGACAGGTGGGTGCGGTCACGACGCCCTCGCCGGCGTCTATGCTGTGCACCGAAAAGTGCGCGTTTTCGGAAGAAAAAGGCACCGGCTTCGTCGTATTTGTGTTCTTATCCCACAGTGTACACAGACCCTCATTGTTCTGGAAAAGCGAAACCTGAACGGAAGTGTCGGCAGCACAGACCGCCTTGGCCTGAAAAGTAATCTCCGCCAGCACGCCTGTGGCACAGGATACATTGGGGTGATTATGCGAATAGAAGGCGAGATAGGCGTCGCCTTTTGACGTGCTGTAAGCAGTCAGGCTGTCGTCTTCGGTAAGAAGACCCGCAGCCGTATATTCGATAAGCTCCAAAACCGTCTCATCATAATCGATATACAGCATCACGGAGGTAACGCCTGTATTTCGGCCGATTCTGAGCGTAACTTTGATTTCTTCACCGGCGTTATAAATCATCGGCTGCGAGGAAATGGCGGAGGCGGTGCTTTCCGCCTCCACCTCCACTTCCAAGCCTTCGGGTTCTTCTGCGCCGACGCAGAAAACCGTCAATGAAGAAAACGTCAGAACAGCAGCCAAAAAAATCGTAAGGATTTTTTTGAAATGCATATGTTATACCTCCGCGTCGGAGTCTGCGCCGGGATCGACCACAATGGTCAGATATTCGTCGTTCCCGACAATTGCCTTTCTGAGCAGATCAAGGTCGATGAAGTCGATATCGCCGTCCTTGTCCAAATCATATTCGGTAATATAAGCCTTTTCGACATCCGGGTTTTTGATGTATTCACTCAGCAGCAGGGAATCCGCAGAGTTGAAGACGCCATCCCCATTGGCATCGCCCAATTTGCGCACGGAAACGGTAATTTCGCTTTCGGAGGAGGAAACATCGATTGTCTCGTCCTGCTCGGGATGCGTCACGGTGATGCCCTGAACCGCATCCAGCGCAAACGTATACGCTTTCGCTTCCGCGTCTTTGTTGACCCTGAAAATCAGAGACGCGAACAGGTTGTCTTCCCCTCTGAAAACCTTGAAGCTGTTGACCATATCCTGAGCAATCGCAACCTTGCCGTTCTCGTTGGCGGTCTCATACGGCGTGAACTCGGCCTTGGCAAAAGCGCCGGGCGCGACCTGCACATTGGTCAGCTCGAAAACGCTCTCGTCATATGTCAGAGCGAGATCAATTCCAAAGATGTTTGCAAGAACGTCGCTGCCGTATTCCGCCTTGTCGGCGGCATCGGCAAGAACGTCAAAGTAAATATTGAGCGTCACATAGCCCGAATTCACCGCAGCGTCTGCTCCGTTGACGCCGGTGATTTCGTAATGGAATTTCACAGACTCCTTGAGCTCCGGCAAAAACTGGGCCGTAAGCCAATCGCCGCAGCGCTCACACTTTGTACCCGCCGTATTCCCCGCAGTATTGTAAGTGGGAATGACGGCCTCCACCGAAACAGGCGCATGGCCGAGCGCTTCGATCGTCAGATCGGCATCTGCCACCGGCTCGATTGCAATATCGCCTGCATCTGCGTCGATCGCAAAATTTTTGCCGCAGGCCGTGCAGGTATTATGCGCCTTTGTTCCCGCCGTTTCACAATCAGCGGGAATCTCCTCCACAAACGCAAAGCTGTGTCCCGCAGGCGCAAGCGTTTCGGAATGATTGACGTCGCAGCGAGAGCAATAGAAAACTTGGTAACCCTCCTCGGTGCAGGTGGGAAGCTGCTGGCTCCAAACCACATAATCATGTCCGAGCGCTTTGAGCACAACGCTGTCGAGCGCGACCGCAGCGGGGTCGCCGTCCTTCGAATCCGCAGCGAAGTTTCCGCCGCAAACCGTGCAAGTCTTATGGGCGAGATTGCCGTCCGTTTCGCATGTCGGATCGACCGCTTCTACCACATCGCCGAACACATGGCCTTTGGCGGAGATGACTTCTCCCTCGTGAAGAATGGTGCCGCAAAGCTCACAGGCAACGACGCCGGCGTAGCCGTCCTCCGTGCAGTCAGCATCCTTATACAAGGTCACAGGGACATGCTCCAGCATCGGCGTTTCGGAATCCGAATCATACGTCGTGTAATCGCAGCGCGTACAGGTCTTATATGCAGCGTAGCCGATTTCCGTGCAGGTGGCGTCTTTCGCAGCATGCGATACCAAATCATGGCCGAGCGCGGGGAGTATTTCCCGAATGCCCTCCTCGCTGCCATACGGACACGCCGCATCCTCGCACCTAAAGAGGTTATATCCATCTTCTGTGCAGGTGGGTGCCTTATGCGCCATCAGCTTGCAGTTATGGTCCAGAACGGGAATGACCACCTTCGGCCGCTCGGGGTCCTCTGCGCCGCAGACAGAGCAGGCAAAATACGCCTCATACCCTGCTTCGCGGCAGGTGGCTGCTTTCGCTTCTACCTCTACAAACGTATGTCCATGCGCAGCTTCGTCCGGTTCGGTACGGGAAGCATTGCATCGGATACACTCCACAATCTTGTATCCGTCTTCCGTGCAGGTCGGCGGGACTGTTTCACTCGTTTCCCAATAATGGCCTTTGGCAGGTAAAATGACATCCTTTTCTTCCATTTTATTGCCGTTCTTGTCAAGATAGCATCCGCATACCTCGCACAGCCAATATGCCTGATGGCCTTCTTCCTCGCAAGTGGCAGCCTGAAATGCATACTTGGTATCGCCCTTCGTGTGTGCCACTTCAGATGCCGGGAGGCAAACGGTAATGGTGCCCTTGCATTGCACAGGCTCCGATCCCTCGACCGTTTTCTCGGCAACGCATTCGTAGATTTCATAGCCATCCGCAGCGCAGGTGGCTGCTATGGTATGCAGCAGATCTCCTCTTTTCGCGCCAGAACCGCAGACGGAGCAATAATCGTCTCCGCCTGTGGCCGCGGGCGGTTCATCCGCTGCAAACGCAGGGAAAACGGCTGCCTGCGACAGCAGCAGCACAACGGCAAGAAGCAGCGCAGGCATTTTTGAACGCATCGTTTTCATTTCATACCTTTCCTTTCTGTAATGTTGGCTTTACTTTGCCAGGAGCAACAGACGGCTTTATAAACGCACCGTCTTTTTTCGCAAAGCGTTGATCAAAAGGTAAACCTTTTGCAAAGCACTGGTCAAAAAGTAAACCTTTTGATTTTGCACACCGATATTTCGGCTAACCTTTCGCCGTTTATTTTTTTTTACCATTTTTTTGAAAAAACACTTGCAATTTCCAAAATAAGTGTTATAATAAAAGCAAATTGAGTTGGCTGTCAAAAGGTTTACCTTTTGACAGTTTTTTGCTTTTTATTCATATCCCTGCCTTCCCAAAAGCTACGGTAAAAAAGATTTTCGCCGAACGCAGAAACGCCGCCTGCAAACGATGCAGGCGGCGTTTTTTCAAATGATGATATAGCTCAAATTTACCGCAGAGCGTCCTCCGGCCGGTTGACGGGCGGCAGGCAGCGGCGGCCGCGGCAGACGTAATAGGTGGTTTTTCCGTCCTTGAGCGGATATTCCTTTGTCGGCGCGGGCAGGACGCGCACGGCGGCCTCCGGCGGCAGCAGAAACGGCAGCGTCTCGACACCCGCGTCCCCGGCGGGCGCGACGGTCACATGCGGCGGCGGGTCGAGCCGCTCGGACAGCGCGCACAGGAACGCCGCGTGTCCCATCGGGAAGTCGCCGGATGCGCCGCACATAAAGGCGAGCTGCTTTTCCGCCGTCCCGCCGAACCCGCCCTCGGGCAGCAGCGCGTCCAGCCGGACGAGAAGCTCGGTCATAACCGCGTTTCCGCTCGGCAGCGCGCCGTCGTAGGTCTCCTTCGGGCGGAACAGCAGTTTTTCGTTCTCGCGCCCGCTGAGGAAAAAGCCGCCGCTGCCGGCGTCGTAAAACAAATCGACCGCGCGGCGAAGCAGCCGTTCCGCCCGCGCGAGATACGGCTCCCGCAGCGTGACGCCGTACAGGTCGAGCAGCGCAAGCGCGGTGCAGGCGTAGTCGTCCAGCAGCCCGGGCGCGCCGCGGCGGCCGTCGCACCGGCTTATGAACAGCGCGTCCCCGTCGCTGAGCCGTTCGGTGAGGAAGGCCATCGTCCGCTCGGCCGTCTCCAGATCCGCCGGACTGCGGGTGATGCGGTAGAGCGCGCAGAAGGCCGAGACGGCCAGCGCGTTCCAGACGGTCAAGATTTTGTCATCCGTATGCAGCCGACAGCGGCGGCGACGGTATTCGCGCAGCGCGGGCAGAAGCTCGGTATGCCCGCCGAGCAGCGCGCCGCCGCGCAGCAGATTGGGAATGCTCCGGCCCCGGAAGTTGCCCGCCGCGGTGACGCCGTAAGCGGCGGCAAACGCCTCGCCCTGCGCCTGTCCGAGCACCTCGTTCAGCTCGGCGGGCGTGAAAAGGTAATACTTCCCCTCCTCGCCGTCGCTGTCGGCGTCCTGCGCGCTGTAAAAGCCGCCGTCGGGCGCGAGCAGCTCGCGCCGCAGGTAGTCCGCGATGCGCTCGGCCACGCCGCGGTAGAAGGCGTTCCCCGTCGCACGGAAGGCGTGGCAGTACGCGGACAGCAGGAGCGCGTTGTCGTAGAGCATTTTTTCAAAGTGCGGCACGAGGAAGCAGCGGTCGGTCGAATAGCGGCAGAAGCCGTAGCCGATGTGGTCGAACATCCCGCCGGAATACATGTGCAGCAGCGTTTTTTCCGCCATTTGCAGCGCTTGCTCGTCGCCCCGCGTTTCGTACATGCGCAGCAGGAAGTCCAGATTGTGGGGCGCGGGGAACTTCGGCGCGCTGCCGAAGCCGCCGTACACGTCATCAAAGCTGTCGCGGTACTGCGCCAGCGCCGCGTCCAGAAGCGCCTCCTCCGGCCCGCCGGCAGGCGTCCGTCCGGCGCGCAGCGCCGCCGACGCCTCGTCCGCCGTGCGCAGCAGCTCGGCGCGGTCGTTTTTCCAGCGGTCGGCGATGATTTCCAGCAGTTCCTTGAGTCCCGGCGTGCCGTAGCGCGAGGTTTTCGGGAAATAGGTGCCGGCGAAAAAGGGGCGCTGGTCTGCGGTGATGAAAACCGTCGTCGGCCAGCCGCCGCTGCCCGTGAACGCCTGACAGACCGCCATATAGATGCTGTCGATGTCCGGCCGCTCCTCGCGGTCGACCTTGACGGCAACGAAGTGCGCGTTCAGCAGCGCGGCAATCTTCTGATCCTCAAAGCTTTCATGGGCCATTACATGGCACCAATGACAGGTGCTGTAACCGATGCTGAGGAAGATCGGCTTGTCCTCCTCCCTTGCCCTGCGGAACGCCTCCTCACCCCACGGATACCAATCGACGGGATTCCCCGCGTGCTGGCGCAGATAGGGGCTGGCCGCCTGAGCCAATCTGTTCATACGCTGTATTCCTCCTTATATATGACGCTTCGGCGGCTTTTTCAGTCCGTCGACGGCGGGGTTGTCCAGACAGGCGCCGTCCTCGGAAAAGCGCGAGCCGTGGCAGGCGCAGTCCCACGAACGCTCCTGCGGGTTCCAGTGCAGCGCGCAGCCGAGATGCGGGCAGCGTCTGGCCGTCGGCGTGAGCAGCCCGACCGTCGCTTCAAACAGATTGACGGCAAGCTGCGGGCGCAGCATCGTGCGGGACGGCGAAAGCACGACCGCCAGCGGGTTTTCGCGTCCCGTGATGAGGTCGCGCAGCAATTCGGCGGCGACCATCGACGAGGTCATCCCCCATTTGTTGAACCCGGCCGCAACGTACAAATCCGGCGTGCGGCGGGAATAGCATCCGACGTAGGGGACGCCGTCGAGCGACATGCAATCCTGCGTGGCCCAGCGGTAAACGCTGCGGGAGAGCGGGTAATGCCGCGCGGCGAACGCCTCCAGTTCCCCGAACGCGCCGCCCCGCTTGCCCGTGCGGTGGCTGCCGCCGCCGAGCAGCAGAAAACCGCCGCTGCGGCGGAAGGACATCCCCTTTTCATCCTCGTCGACGAACATCCCGTCGGGCAGCGGCGCGTTTTCCAGCGCGCAGACGTAGGAGCGGTGCTGGTACAGCTTCATGAAATACTGCCCGTGCTTGTTCAGAAACGGAAAATGAGTGGCGACAATGATTTTTTCCGCGCGAATGCGGCCCGCCGCCGTCACCGCCGTCATTCCCTCCAGTTCGCGCACCTTGGTCTGCTCGCAAATGCGCAGCCCGCGGACAACGGCTGCAAGGAAGTCCAGCGGCCGGAACTGCGCCTGTTCCCGAAAGCAGACCGCGCCGTCCACAGCGAACGGCAGCGGCAGGCTGCCGACAAACGAGGCGGGATGCCCGAGCTTGTCCAGCGCGCGCAGCTCGGTTTCCAGTCTGGCGCGGCCGGCGCGCGAATAAACGTAATTGTCCTTCGTTTCAAAGCCGCAGTCGATCCCCTCGCTCATGCGCCTGTACGCCGCGACCGCCTGCTCGTTGGCGCGCAGATACAGCGCCGCCGGCTCGGGACCGAAGCGGCGGAGCAGCTTATCGTACAGCAGCCCGTGCTGCGCGGTGATTTTGGCCGTCGTGCGGGCGGTGACGCCGGAGGCGATCCTGTCCGCTTCGACGAGCAGCGTGTCTGCACCCGCGTCCGTGAGCAGGCGCGCGCAGAGCAGTCCCGCGATGCCGCCGCCGATGACCAGCACGTCGGTGCGGACGTCGCCCCGCAGCGGCTCGAAGCGCGGCAGGGCGGCCGTCGCCGTCCAGAGCGACGGATTGCAGTCGGTTGCCATATACGGCACCTCTTTCCTTTTTCTTCTATCGTGACTATTGTGTGCGAAAAACAGGAAAAGGATTCCTGCTGGCAAAAAAACGGCAAAAGGGATATTCCCTCCTGCCGTTTTTTCGCCCGCCTGTATATACTGAAGGACGGATGCCAATCATTATTCAGGAAAGTCGTCTCAAACGCTTTTCGGCTCAAGCACGCGCAGCGCGGTCGTGTAAATCAGCTCCGCGATCTCCTCGGGCGGCGCCGGCATCCCCGCCGCCATCCAATTGCGGATGACGGCGACGCTGCCGGCCATAATATACTCGAACAGGCTGTCGGCGCTCTGTCCGTAGCCCGTTTCCGTCGCCTTGCCCTTGACGAATTCCAGCGCCTGCCGGATAATTGAGAACGAGAAATGCTCGTCGATGCTGTTGTCCAGAAGCAGCGAATACGCGTCGGCGTTATCGCGGATATGGCGCATCAGGCGGTAGACCGGCTCGGCGGTGCGGCCGGAGCCGCGTTCGTCGATCTGGTCGACGCAGCTCCGAATCTGCGCGAGGAAATCCTCCTCCAGCTCGGCGAGCACGTCGTACACGTTGCCGTAGTGCTTGTAGAACGACGAGCGGTTCAGCTCGGCCGCCGCACACAGCTCGCTGACGGTGATCTGGTAAATTTTCTTTTTGCGCAAGAGCGCAATCAGGCTGTCGCGGAACAGCTTCTTCGTCAGCCGCACGCGCTGGTTTTCATGCTTGTCCATAAATACCCACAACTTTCCGCAATCCAGTTTTACTTTAGACAAATCGACGCCCGTTTGTCGGTTTCACGATATTTGCGGGCAAACTGTTTCTTGCAAAACCGACAGCGTGTAGCTATAATAACAATGTAGTGAGTATAACACATTCTGCGGCGTTCGTCAAGCGCCGCAAAAAAGAAAGGGTAAACGGTTCGTATATGAAAGCATTCGCCGCATTTGTCGTGGACAAAAAGAAATACGTTTTGGTGCTGTATGTACTGCTGATCGCCGCCGGCATTATCGGTCTGTTTTACACCAACGTCAACTATGATATGTCCAAATACCTGCCGAGCGATTCCTCCGTCAAGGAGGGAATGGCGGTTATGGACGAGGAATTCGGCAGTCTGTCGAGCATCACCGTTATGTTCACGGGACTGGACGAAAGCGAACGCCAGACGGTCAGGCAGGCGCTTGCGCAGGTCGAAAACGTCAAGAGCGTCGCCTACACGGCGGGCGACGACGCCTACGACAGAGGCGAAAACGCAAAATACGTCCTCACCATCGGCGCCGGCACCTATACCGACGAGGCGCGGGAGGTGCTGCGCACGCTCCGCACGCAGTTTTCCGACTACGACGTGTCTTACAGCGGCGCGGTGGCGGACAACGATCTGCTGATCACCACGCTGACCGAGGAAATCCCCGTCATCGTCCTCATCGCCGCGGTCGTGATCCTGCTGATTCTGTTCTGCCTGTGCGAATCGTGGCTGGAGCCGCTGCTCTTTGTGGGCTGCATCGGCATCGCGGTCGTGCTCAACATGGGCAGCAACGCGTTCCTGCCGTCGGTTTCCTTTATGACGTTCGCGGTCGGCGCGCTTTTGCAGGTCGGGCTGTCGATGGACTACTCGATTATGCTGATGAACCGTTACGCGCTGGAGCGGCAGAGCGAGCCGGACCCGGCTTCCGCGATGAAAAAGGCGCTGGCGGGCGCGTTCGGCGCGATCACGAGCAGCTCGGTGACGACGATCGTCGGCCTGCTGGCGCTGCTGTTTATGAGCTTCGCCATCGGTCGGGATATGGGCATCGTGCTGGCCAAGGGCGTGCTGATCAGCCTGCTCTGCATCTTCACCGCGCTGCCGGGCATGATCGTCAAGCTGGACGGTCCGCTGCGCCGCACGCAGAAAAAAGCTCTGCACTTCCCGACGGCGCCGCTGATGCGTTTCGTCGCGCGGGCGCGGTTTATTCTCATCCCCGCAGTCGCGGCCGTGGTCGTGGGCGCGTTCTTCCTCAAGGACGGCGTACCGGTCAACTATATCAAAATGTTCGACAACCCCGATCAGGAGAAGATCGAGGCGGTGTTCGGGCTGGAAAACCAGACGGTCGTGCTGTATGACAAAAACACGCCGGACGAGGCCGTCCGCAGCTTCATCGAAGCGCTGGAGGCCCGCGAAGACGTGCGCAGCGTGGAGGATTACTCCAACACCGTCGGCCTGCCGCTGACCTATTCCGAGCTGGCCGCCGGGTTCGGTATGGAGCCGGCGCTCGCGCAGACGGTCTACCGTCTTTATGCCGACCGTATGAACACCGAGCCGCTCGGCTCGCTGACGGTCTACGAATATTTGCAGTTCATCGCGCAGCTTGCCGAAGACGACGCCTTCGCGCCGCTGATCGGCGGCAATGCGGATATGCTGTCGGCGATGCTGGCCGCGCTGGAAAGCGGCAAGGCGGAGCTGGACGCCGCCATCGAGGAACTGGACCGCTCCGAGGCCGAGCTGGGAGCCGCGCAGGCGCAGCTTGACGCGATGATCGAGCAGCTCAAGGCCGCGGGAATGACCGACGAGCAGATTGCCGCGCAGACGGCCGAAGCGGCCGCCGCGCTCGAGCAGGGCCGTCTCCAGCTTGCCGCCGGTCGGGAGGCGCTCGAAAGCAGCGAGGGCTATCAGACGATTTACGTCCCGATGGACGCCCAATCGCTCGCGGCTCTGACGCAGCAGAACGCCGCGCAGGTCGAGCTTGTGCTGCGGCTGCGCCGTTCGATGCAGCTCGACGTGGAGTCGCTGCGGCTTTCCATCGACGAATGCCTCGCCTATCTGACCGGCGACCTGCTGGCGCAGGACGGCTTTTCGGCGCTCCTTGACGAAGACATGCGCGCGCTGCTGCAAGCGGGCGTGCAGGAGCTGGAGGCCGGAAAGGCTATGCTGCTCGGCGAGCGCTACAATCGGATGGTCGTCACCGCAGCCGTCCCCGGCGAGGGGGCGGAGACCTTCGCACTCATCGGCGACATCGAGTCGCTGGCCGAAGAAAAGCTGACGCAGCCGGCGTATCTGGTCGGCGACGCGGCGATGGGCTACGAGATGGACAGCGGCTTCGACGATGAAATGAATCTGGTCACGCTGTTGACCATCGTGGCGATTTTCCTTATCGTACTCATCACCTTCCGCACCGTCGTCGGCTCGGCGGCGCTGGTGGCCATCATTCAGGGCGCCGTGTTCATCACCACGGCGGTCGTCGCCCTCACCGGCGCGGAGGTGAACTACATCGCGCTGATCCTCGTGCAGTGCATCCTGATGGGCGCGACGATCGACTACGGCATTCTTTTCATCAGCCAATACAGGGAAGCGCGCGCGGACGCGGACCGAATCGACGCGCTCTGCATTGCGATGGACCGCTCGCTGCGGACGATTCTGACGTCCTCGTTCATCCTGATGGGCTGCTGCCTGAGCGTAGCGGTGTTTATGACGCAGCGCGTCATCTCGCAGACCTGCTACATCATCGCAGGCGGCGCGCTCTGCTCGGTGCTGCTGACGATTTTCCTGCTGCCGGCGGTGACGCTGCTGCTGGATCGCTTCCTCGTGCGCGGCAAGCGAAGCTGACCGTTTCCCCGTTTTATCCAAAGAAAGGTATAACAGCTCGTCATACCTTTCTTTTTTCGTCCTTCGGCGGGCAAGGCGCGCCTGCCGCCGAAGGACGAAAAAGCGGGCGCCTTCCGCGAAAACGCCCGTCCGACAGGCTGCGGCAAAGCTTCGTTTCCGCAGCCTGTCAGCACTCGCTGCCGTGCCTGTACATCCGTATGGGCTTCCGCGTACCCTCCTCTTGAACCATGCACAGAAAACGCCAGCCGTATTTTTCAAAAAAGGACGTATGCTCGGTGATCAGATACAGGGTGCCGATGCCGAAGCCGGCCATATCCGCGCAGGCGCAGTCCAGCAGCCGCCCCGCGATGCCCCGGCGGCGATACGCCGTCCGAACATAGAGAGCGCAGACATTCGGCGTGAGGTCGCCGCGCGAATGGAAGTCCTTTTCAATGACGCCCAAGCCGCCCGCGAGCCGGCCGTTTTCTACGGCAAGGTACCATTGCGGAACGCCGTTCTGCCTGCGCAGGCATTCCCGCATGCTTTCTATGTACGCTTCCCGGGGGTACGCCCCAGACCGAATGGAACATTTCCGACGCGTCCTCAATCCAAGCTGCCTGTTCCCGAATTTTAACGATTTCCATACCATTCCTCCCCCATCGGCGGCCTGCGTTGTATTCTACCACGCCGGAGCTTGAAAAAACAGTGCATTTCATAAACTTTGCGATCCGGCGGGCGTTTTTCGCCGGCGCATACGGACGGAAGGCCGGCGGTATGGCTCGAATCGGTGTACGCGCCCGCGTCCGGCCGAATCGGCAAGCGCGTCGAATCCATGCTTTATTTTTCCTTCACCCAGCGCAGGAATGTGTCCTGCGCGATGCCCAGCTTGCAGGCCGCCGCGCGCGAGGACGTTTTGTTGGCCGCCCAGTCCGCGCGCAGCTGCTCGAACGCCTCGGGAACCGGCTTGGGCGGCCGTCCGAAGCGGACGCCGCGGCGTTTGGCGGCCGCGATCCCCTCCCGCTGCCGCTGCTTTGTGTTTTCACGCTCGGTCTGCGCCACATACGAAAGAATCTGCAGCACGAGGTCGGCGACAAACGTGCCGAGCAGGTCGTCGCCCTCCCGCCGCCGCGTATCCAGCAGCGGCATATCCAGAACCACGATGTTGACCTTCAGTTCCTTGGTGATGCGCCGCCACTGGTTCTGGATTTCTTCGTAATTGCGGCCGAGCCGGTCGATGGACATCACGACCAGAAGGTCGCCGGGCCGGAGTATGCGCAGCAGACGCTTGTACTGCGGGCGTTCAAAGTCCTTGCCGCTGCGCTTCTCGATGCACAGATTGCGGCGCGGCACGCCGAATTCCAGCAGGGCGAGCCGTTGTCTGTCCTCGTTCTGGTCCTTGCTCGATACGCGGATGTATCCGTATGTTTTGGGCATTTTGAATGGTCGTCTCCTTTTTCCCCACAGAATACCATAAATTGCGCGCCATGGCAAAGAAGTCCGCTTCATACAAAAAAGGGGCCGGACACAAGGCCCAGCCCCCTCAGCAGCGCGGCTACCGGCGGAGAGGCGGCCGAAAAGGGCCGCCGCCAGCCAGCCGGCGGATGAAAATGGCGTTGATCTGCGGCGGAAGGCTGTTGGTCATCACGCCGTTGAAAAGAACGACGATGCGGTCGCCCGGACGATACCGGCGCGCATGCGCGGTGCGGACGAAAACGTCCTGCCCGTTCGACGTATCGCGGACCAGCAAGCCGGACGGGCGCACCTCCCGCACGATTGCAGTCAGCAGCATAAAGCGGTTTCACCTCCCGCTGGAAAAATCACAGGGTCAAAAGCTCGTCGCAGCAGCGGTAATCCGTGTCGATGTTGTGCGCAATAAAGCGCGCCTTGAAGTTGCGCTGGTTGCACAGACGGCCCGTATTGCCCGAAACGTCCAGATCCTCCGGCACGACGAACTTGATGCAGCGCACCAAAATGTCGCGGCAGGTCGGCGAATCGTGGGCGGGGATGGTCATCGCTTTCATTCCGCGCTGATACTCCTCCCCGTTCTCATCGACCTCGGTGAGGATGACCGCCAGCGCCACGCGCTTGCCGGGACACACGTTGCGAACCGTCACGTCAAGCTGAATGATACGGCCGAGCGACTCGAGGTAGGTGTCGCCCATATCGACGACAACAGCGTCCGAGCAGCCGTCGACGCTCAGGTCGGTCGGGACGGCACAGGGCTCGGGATGCACGACTACGTCGCACTCGACGGCGACCGTCGGGTCCGGGAAGTCGACCACGTTGCCCTCGTTATCCGAATAATCGACCGACGCGTTCACCTTTTTGGTGCCCGACGTCTGCGCGACGTGGCGGACAAAGAATTCCAGCGCGGCGCTCTGCGGCGCGCTTACGCCCAGCTCGGCGATGTTCCATCGAATCGAGGTGGGGCCGAGCATCGTGGCCGTACCGACGTTGGGATTGAGAATGCTGGTGATCACAAAGTCCGAATTGACGATCTCATTGACAACGATATTCGTCGCGCCGGTCTTGGTGATGTTGGCGGCCAGCTCCGCAAACAGCGCTTCCAGCTCGGCCGCGTCGGGCGTGACCGCCACATGCGAAGCGGCCGGCGGCGTCGCCCAGGTGTTCAGCGCGCTGACGTCCACGCCGTCGGAGCCGACAAGCCCGATGCAGTAGATGGTAATCCCCCGCGCACGGGCGGCGGCGGCGATCGGTGCGGGCGGCACGCCGGTGGTGGTGTTTCCGTCGGTGAACATGACGATCACCTTGTGGTTGGTCGAGGCAGCGTCAAACAGCTCGATCGCTTTGGTAAACGCGTCGCCGTGGTTGGTGCTGCCGCCGGCAGTCAACGAATTGACAGCGTTTTTCAGTGTGGCGACCGAAGTGATTAGCTGCGTATCGGCCGTCGCAGTGCTCGAAAAGCTGACGATTCCGATATGGCTGCCGGAACCGATCTGACCGTCGGCCGTGCCGCCGGTCGCCTCGGCGATGATATCGATGAACGTGTCGGCGCCGGCCTTCATATTGGTCAGCGGCGTGCCGGTCATACTGCCGGAACGGTCCAGCACGAGCGCGATATCCGTCGGATTGGTTACAATATCCGGCGCGGCGGTGAGCGCAAGGGTAACCCGCAGGGTACCGTCGCATTCGATCCGATCCACGCTGATTGTTTTATTGGAATTGGTAATGCCCATTCAGAAACCTCCATTCGGGGGATTCGTTCCCCCTACACTCCATTCTATGTACGTCCGGCCGGTTTCGACACCGTTCGACCATATGTGTCGATATGCTTTCGGTAAGTCACAGCGCCTTGAAAGGCCGCGCGCCCGACGCGGATCGGATGGAAGCCTCGCCCTATCCGCCGCTTCCGCACGACGAAAGCCGATTTTTTCGCATTCTGCGGCGCAGACCCTGCCGTACCAAAAGGAGAAGACAACCGCTGTACAGGCGCATCCTACAAACCGCGCCTGCCGGATAAGGACGGCATTTGTATAAAAATCGTGCCGAAACGAAAAAAGCACTTGATTTCTGATTTGTGTTGTGGTATAATAAGCTCTGCTGCGGGAAACACCGCGGTGAAATATAGGGGTATAGCTCAGTTGGTAGAGTCGCGGTCTCCAAAACCGTTGGTCGTGGGTTCAAGTCCTACTGCCCCTGCCAAGAAAAAAGCACGGAAAGCCTTGATTTTACAGGGCTTTCCGTGTCTTTTTGTTTTGCCTGAAGCGGATTTCAGGCGGGTGCGTTTCTCCTTTTTTATCCTCCATTACACCCGCTTTATCCCCTAAAAGGCTGTCAAAAAGGCTGTCAGAATTTTAGACGTTCCGTCTTCCCGGGAAAAGTCATACTACCTTTGAAATTGCGAAAGGAGTAGACTTTTATGCCCGCAAAAAATCAAACCCGCCAGGACAATGGTGAGGGTACCGCCCCCAAGCAGCGCGGGGACGGACGGTGGTTCCGACAGATTACTGTGGAAGGGAAAAAGAAATTTATCTACGGGAAAACCAAGGCGGAGGTCAACCAAAAATTCCGGGAATTCAAAAAGATGCTAGATAGCGGAACCTACCGGGAAATTCAAAAGCAGACCGTTGAAGAGTATGTGCTGAATTGGCTGACCATCTATAAGCGGATCGAACTCAAGCCCAAATCCTACGATACGCTGGAGAGTACCATTCAGCATCAGATCATCCCGCATTTCAAGGGAATGCAGTTTTTTACTCTCACCCATGACGATATCCAAAGATTCATCAACAAACTGGACGGTGATGGGTACTCCTATTCCCAGATCAAAAAGGCCTATCTGGCGCTGAATGCCTGTTTCAAGTTTGCTATGGTCAAGGATCAGATCGCAAAAAATCCCTGCTTTGAAATCCGTCTGCCCAAGAAAGCGGAAAAAGGCATCAAAACCATTGATGTATTGACAAAAGATCAGATGAGAGCATACTGTTCCGCCGCCGCGGCAACGTATGGTAACGGGAAACCGGTCTACCGACTGGGTTATGGATTAGTCTTGATTCTTTTCACCGGACTGCGGCTGGGCGAGGCGTTAGGACTGCGATGGGAAGATGTTGACTTTGAAAACAAGTGCTTAAAGGTGGAGCGTACGCTGGAATATGTCAAGAATCGACACGCCGGAAAGGGTGAGCCACACTATTGCTTTGTGGAGGGCAGTACCAAAACCACTTCTGGGGAGCGCACCATCCCTCTCAATCAGACGGCGTTTCAGGCGTTGAGAGAACTGCAGAAGATAAACGATCACTTTCCCAGAGTATTCTCCAACGCCAAAGGGAACCCGATAAATCCTCGAAATCTCAACCGGGCGCATGACTGTATTCTGGAACGGGCAGGGATTTCCCATATTGGAATCCATGCCCTGCGGCACACCTTTGCCAGCCAGCTATTTGCCAACAAAGTGGACATCAAAATCGTATCCCGGCTGCTGGGTCATGCGGACGTAGGAATTACATACAACACCTATATCCATCTGCTGAAGGAGGATCTGCCGTCCGCTACCGATACGTTGGACGGCATTCTGAATGTCGGATGAGCGAGAGGGCGGGCCAACTGGCCCGCCCTCTCCGGTTCACTTAATAATCCCTTTCCCTGCATTGTTTTGAATCCATCGTTCCAAGGCTTTGGCGCTGATGAGATACTTCCCGCCCATCTTTATCGCCGGAAATCCATGAACATGAACCAACTCGTAAGCCTGTCGTTTCCCGCATCGAAAAATTTCCTGTACTTCATGTAACGTAAGAAGGGTATCATTAAATTTCTTTTCACTCAACATAGCTGTCCCCCTTTGTATTTTTTATTTCAAACATAGTATGACGGAAAAGGGAAAACGGACGCTCACCTATTTAGAAATTTCGGCAGAAAGGCAATAGTTGAAACTGCATGGTAATTTTCAGAAATTATCCTCTCTTTAAGAGAAAGGGTGGAAGAAGACCGCAAAAAATTACCCTTTCCGACCGAAAAATTATGTACCGCCGCCGGAAAATCACTATGAATCATAATTTCTCTTCCGAAATCTCGTGATTTCTCCGGATTTCTATGCTGTTTGATTTTCTTCCCTATCACAAAAAGGGCGGCTGTAGCCGCCCTTTTTGTGAAGCTGTGCCGGAAGATTTTTTATTTCTCCGGCACTTCTTCCCATTCTTCCAAGAGAAAATTGCTGTCTTCTTCCATCAGCTCAATCTTTGCCAATTCGGCCTCTACCTTTTCATCCAGGTCATCGTAGGCGCCGATCTCCCGGAGCATTTTCCGGAACCCCACCTCTTTTGCCAGTTCTTTTATGTCGAACATCACGATACTCTCCATTTTGGCTCCTCCTTTGTGTAGGTTCTGTTTATAGTATAAATCGCCTGATTCACGCGGTCAAATCCTCCCACAACCAAACACTGTAGCCAGCGGGCGGCCTTTTCCGACATACTATCTCCGAAAAGAATTCGGAGGTGGTATGTTGAAGCAGAAATACATAACTCGCGAGCAGAAGAAGCAGGTCAACCGCTTTCTTCAACAGATCTACGGGTTTCCCTTCAAAGCGGGCGGCGCTTATCTATGCGGTGCCGGTTTTGAAAAACAAGGGCTGTATACATCGGTCTATACGCTGCAGAAACAGGCGCTTCGCCGGATCCAGCATTCGGGAGCGGCTTACATCTCTCTCAACATTTTTAAGCCCCGGCAGAGCCATTGCCGGAGGGCGGAGAAATACCTGTGGCGGTTCCATCACATCGTCATCGATATCGACTTTCAGCAGGATTTTTCTCCGGACTACGAAGCCGTAGAGCAGGAATTGGAACGGCAGATTCGCTGGCATGGCACCTACGGCGACGCGCCCATGCCGAACGCCATCGTTTTCACCGGCTCCGGCGGCTGCCACCTTTATTACATATTTGAGGATCTGCCGAACGGAAAAGGAGGCCGGATGGCGGAAGGAATTCAGGCGGTGAAAATGCAGCTGCTGGCCAGGTGGGTACCGATCGAGAAAACCTTGCAGGATGAAGGGCTGGATTTTCATGTGGATACCCAGGCGATAGACGCCAGCCGGGTATTTCGCATTCCGGGTAGCATCCACCAGGATACCGGCCGGATGTGCTGGATGAAGCCGCTGCGGTCAACTCCCTACGGCTACAAAGAATTTTGCCGTTGCTTAAGTGATGTGCCATGGAAAGGAGCTTATGCGGCAGCAAATGCCCGTCGGGATATAGAGCGTGCGCGTTTCGGTTATGGCCGGAAGGATTGGAGAAGCGAACCATACACCATGACAAAGCAATTCCTTGGAGCCAAACGGCTGCGGGAACTGCTCCGGCTTGCTCATGCCGGATGGGGATTCCAGGACTGCCGGGAGTTGGCGGCGCACTTCGCCTGGGTTTGGAGACGGGATGCGGAGCTTTCCGAGGATGAAATTCGGGACAAACTTCGGGAGCTGAACGACTGCTTTTACCAGCCGATTTCGGAGAGAGAACTATTTTATACTGCCAGAGGAAACGGAAAAAGCTATCGATATACCAACTCTCGCATCCGCCTGGCCTTAGGGCTGGATGGCTCGGAGGGATATTTCGCCGGCCGGCGCTCGCGGGAATACAAAAACCGTGTCGGGAAAACACGGCTGCATAAAAAATGGATCGCGGCGCTGGTGCTGGCGGGAAAGAAAATCCGAGAGATCGCACAGGAACTGCACCTGAGTATCTCCCTTGTGAAACGCCGCCGGACGGAGATGAAGAAGGCAGAGGGCTTCGCCTTTTGGTCGGCCGTTCCCATTTGAGTGACCGGAAACCGCATAGAAAAACGACCAGGCTGCTGCGAAATCGCAGCGGTTCGGCCGTCGTGCGCAAAACAGGAGAAACGGCAAGGAAAAGGGAGACGAAATGCATCTCCGCCGGGTGTCAGACGGATTGTATGCATCCCTGCTTTAAAAAAGTTCGTTTTGGGCGCTATATTATAATCTTCTAAAGAAACGCCGCCGGACTAAAGCGGTCCCCGCCTTGGGTTTTGAAATTGAAATCGGATTGTATTCTGACTGTTTGTCTTACTTAAAAGCGGCAACTGCATGGACAGGAATTTTGTTGCACAAAAGGATACCGCCTTTTTTCTGCTGTGCTTTTATTTTTTTACATCTGGGCTAAAAAGTAAATTGCATTCATCGATAATGTTTTCTATAATCCGAAGCTGAGATGGTGTCAGTTTTCTCATCTTCTCAGACAGCAACAGGAGATCTTTGTCAATCACATCACCTGTTAAGATATAATCAGTGCTTACTCCAAGTGCTGAAGATATTTTCAGAAGATTTTCAGGGCGCATAGCTCGCTTTCCAGCTTCGGCATAAGACACAAACTGTGTTGTCATATCACCTTTTTCCGCAAGTGCTTCCTGCGTCAGTCCAAGTTTCTTGCGGCGTTCCATAATTCTTTGCCCGATTTGTTGCAAAAATATTTCATTCTCTGACATCATCTCACCGCTTTCCCTCTTGTTAAATTATATCCACAACAAGCGATAAAAATAAGCGCATACTGTTGACTTTTATCCACAACTCACGATATAATATTGCTGTACATTTTTAAGACCATAAATAATGGTTGTACAGTTGGATTTAATCCATATTGCTGTTTTATATAGTTGCTAAAATTAACGAATTAAACAGATTGAAAGGCACAATCACTTATGGTATAATATATTTTTAAAATAAAGTCGTTTTTCTTTTGTAAATCGTGCATAATGCGGTTTGGAAAAATGAGAAAGGAAACTCTGCAGAAATGCTTTAGAGTTAGCAAAGTCCATGACCAATAAGAGAATAGTTTGTACAGCGATAGTTTGTGTATATATGTCTGTTTGTATTAGGAACTGCATGAAAAGATGCGGTTCCTTGTCTCCGCGCTTTTTCACGCCTTGCGTCAGCCTGTCCAAGTGATAGTGTGTCGCAGGGCGTTTTTCTATCTTCTGAAAGGAGTCAAAAAATATGAGTTTGAAATATACCTGCCCAAGCTGCGGAACTCCCCTGGGCTATGAGGGTTTGTGTTGGAAGTGTAAGTGTGAACAGGAAAGAAAGTCTACGCTGGCCTGGACACCGGAACAAATCAAAGAAAAGCAAAACGGATTGATTAAGAATATCCGAAAGCTGAATGATATGGAGGATCCGGAACTCACAGACTTCTGGCAGCTGCTGGGCTACCGGGATGCCATCACCCCAGAGATTCAGCGGGCGGCACTGGCCGCAGAGGTGTTCTGGCCCTGTGAGATCTACTACCACGCTCCGGCAGATGTTCGGGATGGTCTGATTTCTGCTTTATTGGAAACAGATAATTCCTATGAGGCTGGGATCTTCATGTCCTGCCTTGCTATGCAAGGAGACGATAAAGCTTTGGAAACACTGTTAGAGTTAGAACGAAATCCTCGGCCATGGCGCAAAGGATTATATGTGGATCCATCCAACTATGCACAGATCGGTGGCTGGACCTTTGACAAAGAAGGTCATCGGACACAACTCAATTTCGATACCTGTTATCCCATGGTCAAGGGTGATCCCGGCGAAGCAACTCCTGTTCGCATCGGTCGAGCACGAGAAGACACCTGTCCTCACTGTGGCTGCCAAATGGTGGACATGCTTGTCTTAGATGGTCGAGATGAGCGGCTGAAATTTCTGGGGCTGGATGGTATATTAACTGCCACCTGCTGTCCCAACTGTGTCGGATTTTTAAAAGGTCCCGCATTTAACAGCTTTACTCTGGACGGCGGCACGGAAGTCTTCCCCTCGGAACTCTTTGACGGGGCGGAGAAGATGGATTGCTATGTCAGTCCCGAGGACTACAAGGCTCTCGCCGAAAATCCCTTTGTGCTGGGCAAAGTGTCGGTGCCCCTGTTTTTCGGCGCAGTCAGTGAGGATGTGAACACGGTGGGCGGCTTTGCCAACTGGGTACAGGACGCGGAATATACCACCTGCCCCCACTGCGGAAAGCCCATGAAGTATC
>ERZ827512.1367-NODE-1367-length-24399-cov-2.861814_pt1 | contig 24399 bp, 25 predicted proteins | sample MGYA00519916_ERZ827512 | MGnify/ENA primary metagenome ERZ827512 (study PRJEB31778, sample SAMEA3449335) | human gut metagenome | biome: human gut; feature: human-associated habitat; material: faeces | place: United Kingdom | collected 2010/2012 ... | reverse complement strand
TCCTCTGTATATAGATGAGCACAAGTTGTGCTCTTTTTTTATTTGACAAAAGCGAACAAAAGTGTTATAATACGCGTAATTAAAGGGGGAGATAAATTATGGATATTGAATTAGAGTTAAAAAAAATGCTAGATTTTATTTATGCATGTAATGCAGATTCAAATCATGAAAAAGATTTATCAAATCAAACATTAGTGGCTGAAAATTATTTAAAAAGGTTAAAAACTATCGATAAAAATGGCTTTGATAAAATAATTAGGGATATTGAAAACAAGTTAAAATTAATTATAAGTAGAAATACTGAAAAGAATCCTAAAGATAGCAAGGTCCTTATGGATCTAGTTACTGACAGTTTAACTGATTATGTAATTAATAAAGTTAAATCTAAAAGATTAACTGACCCAAAATTAATCGCCAGATGTGTATATATTGAGTTAGCTCGTAACCTATATTATGATATTTCATATACTTTAGTTCCTCCTGAACAGAAAAAAATTATCGTTAATACTCCCATTGATGTAAAAAACGCTAAATTATTTTCATATGTTGTATGTAGCCAGTGGTCAGAGCTATATGCATATATTCTAAACTATTTTGGAATTGAAACTAAAATAATGCAATTTGATAATCAGGATCATAGATGGTGTGAAACTGATTTACATAATGGTGAAATAATTATTGCTGATGCAACTGATTACATTGGAAATTCCATTGATCTTAGTAATGCTAAATCAATAAGTGAAACAACTGGATTCTACATATTACCCCAAAAATATAGTGGTTTAAAGCTAAGTCAAGTTTTTAGTTGTTATCAAACTAAAGACACTATTAAAATTGCCAAAGAAATATATGAATATAGAAGAGATAATGAAGATTTGGATATTAGCTTAGGTTATATAGACTGTGCCGGCGGGTATTTAGTAAATAAATTACTTGATGCTGATGAACTTTTTCACCAAAGATATCGCAGATTTAATGACCAAAAAGAACTATTAAAATTTCTAGAGGCGGCAAGAAAATATTTATATAAACTAGAAATACCAAATAATATGGACGGATATGAAATCTTTGCCTACTATTATAAGTTTATAAAAGCCCTTCCAGCACAAGTTCGTGGAAACATCGTGATGCAAACCGTATATGCTGATTTATTTTCATATAAACAAAATATCTTAAAAAGAAAATACTTTAAAGCTCCATCAGATTATATTAAATACTTAGAAGAACTAGTTTATGATAGATATTATGAATACTTAAATAAAAATGAGAATATTGCTATTTTAGAACAGATTAAGAAAGGCTTAATAAGTAGTGAAAAAATAGGTAATTTAGTTTTAGCAGAAGAAATTAAAATTGCTGAATTAAATCGTCGTTTAAATCCATACTATGCCATTAATGAAGTTACCTTTTATCATAACTCGTTAGATGATACTAAAGATAATTACTATATGTATTATGAACCAAATATTGGTAAACAATTAATTAAATCCGATGTTGATAATATCAAATTTAAAAATAATAATAAAATAATAGTAAAATAGTTTAAAACAAGAAAATCAATTCTTGTTTTTTTATATTAAATCTAAACTTATATTTTATTTATCATCTACTATATTATGATCTAAATTCATAAATACTTTTTCTTTGTAAATGCTTTAAAAAAATCCGCTAATTAATACATAGTGGATTTTTTCATAATATTGCGGATAACTTATTTTTCAAAATTTCCACAAAAATGTGGATAAATTATTTATAACTATTAAAAAAATAAATATGGAATATTATTACCTTTGTATTTTTTTGTAAGTGATTGCTAATTTTCTTTATTTGTTATATAGAAAAAAGCCCTTATTTCAAGGCTTTTAATTACTTACCACAACATTGTTTATACTTTTTTAGGATATATAGTATTATAAGCTTTTCAAAGAAAAACAGTTATGGGAAAAATTGATACTATGTTATATATAGTACATGTAGGACCATACATTTTTTAATTTTTGTACACAATTTGCACACATTGTTATACTTGAAGTTATAGCATTTTTATTTATATATAACAATCTATAATTCACCTTTATAAAAATAAATTTTCATTGCATCTTCGTTATAAGTAGGTTTTGAAATATCTATATTTAGAAAATTTGATATATAATATATTAAATACTGAGATGAAGTTAATAAATCATACTCACATAATATTCCATCATATCTACTTTCAATTATCAAATTTTGATCTTTTCCTAAATATTCTAATAACTTTTTCTCATATAAACTTGTAGTTTTTTGCTTAAAATAAATATTTTTTTTCTGACTTAAATGCTCATAATTAATAAATCTTCCATGTGAAAAATTTTTCTTTTCATGAATTAAACAATTATATATACCAGACTCAACTATTTTACTTTCTAAATCACTACCAGCAGATTCAGTAAAATCGCCTGTAAAAATATTAAAATTATTTCCTTCTTTTAAAAATTCCTTTAGCATTTTTTCATTTTCTTTAAAATATTTGTCAAAGTAATTTTTCCAATAACTTATACTATCTCTAATAAACTCTTCAATATTATCTTTTGATTTATTTTCAAAATATAATTTTAAAAATAAACTAGCAGGAGCCAATGCTCCTTCAAAAGATAAGAATCCTCTCTCTTTTCCTTTATTTGTACCTGTTCGATATGAAATAACATTATTTTTAGATATTCCAGTTTTTGTTACAATTTTTTGTAATTCACCTTTTGTGATAATATATTTATTATCGTTATCAATTAAACTTGTTGATACAAGCAAATCATTTGTTGTTCCTGAGTAAGTAAACAAAAATACTGAATCAACACTATTATTATTTCTATAATATAGGTTCCTAGGATATAAAACGGTTGTATTTATTCCATATAAATAATTAATAAGTTTAGATGAAAATTTTGCACCTGCAAAAGAACCGCCGGTTCCTACAAAAACACTATTATTCAAACTTTCAAAATCTATTTTAGCTAACTTATCATAAGCACTACTATTAATGGCATTAATGATTCTTGTTTCTAAATTATTGATATTTATATTACATCTTTTTATTTGTTTCCTTAGTGAAATATCAAAATTACTGCAAGTACAAGCATCTTTCACTTTTTTTATTTTATATAAATTTTGTATATGTCCTCGTGCACCAAACTTTTTTACAACCTTTTTTGTAAGTTTAGTTGCTTTTTCAAAAGTTGAATCTATAAATTTATAATCAATAATATAGTTATTCTTTATATATTCACTAATAAACATTGAAAAAAATGCATCCCCAGCCCCTGTTGGGTCAACTTCTACCTCAGGGTTACTTAACTCTTTATTGACTTTATTATTATCAAAAACAAAATCTGAACCTTTTTTTCCTCTAGTTACAATTATCATTTTAGGATGTAGTATATTATATATTTCTCCCAATGATTTTATAGAAAATCTATTTTTCAAATATTTTTCAACTCGTTCATTCAAGTTTATAATATCAAATTTATTTTTAATTTTGTCAAGAATATCATTATCATTATAATCTTCTAATTCAAAATATTGTCCCAAGTCTAGCATTTTTCTATTGTTACAATTATCTATTATAATTTGATTTTTATTGTTTAGATTATCAAAAATCAAAACATCATCTTTATTAATTTGTTTCAAAATATCATTTGGTTCTATTTTACTTTCTTCATACCATTTTTTTATATTACAAACAGGGCATCGTTTTTTTGAAGTAAACTCTAATTTATAATTTAATTCTTGATATGATACATGAAAGCAACGAGTATTTATATCTTCAATCACCTTTACATTATCAATGTTTGTTCCAACTTCCTTTAAGCTATTAATTGCTATAGTACCTGCCATATCATCTCCACAAACACCACAAACAGATGTTTCCAAACCTAGTTTAGCAATATTAGCAATTATATTATGAGAAGTCATTCCTCCGTTTACTCCTACCAATTTACCATTTTTATAATAAAAATCTGTAACTAAATCTCCAATACTAATTATTCTCATTTTTTACCATCCTTTTTACATATAATACTTCACTCTTTTTAGAATAGTCACCATTTTTTGCTAAACATTCTAGTATTTTTCTTCTATTTAAATCAAAAATTCCTAAAGAGTCTTCATATGGATTTTTACTATACGGATCTCTCCAACTATATGGACTAGGGAAATATAAACCTTCTATAAAATTAAAGAAATGTCTATAATCTACAGCTCCATGATTAGGCATAAACATTTGACTAATTCTATTGACTCCTGGATACCTTACTGCAACTATTTTATCAACATCGATACCTATATCATAAAAAGTAGTTATAGCTAGTTGCATTGTTTTACCAGTTAATAAATTATCATCTAATATAATATATTCTTTTTGTTTATCAATTCCAAAAAGTTCTATACCACCAGTTTTAAAAATATCAAAAAATCTTAATTCTAACGATTGCTTTTTTGCATATCCAGTTACATTCTTGTTAAATTTTAGTATGGAAACATCATTTATTCTATCGTCGATTGACTTCATTATAATTGGCAATTCTAACCCACCATAACATAATCCACAAATACCTTTATTAAAAATATTGGAATCTTTTTGTAGTGTTAAACTACAAGTAATAAAATTTTCAGCAAAATTATCTATCTCTCTATATGCTCTAAAGTCTTTAGAATAGTTTTCTTTTTCAGATTGTTTAATAAATTCTACTCTAAACTCATTAGTAATTAAAATTGTATCTTTTATTAATTTTTCTAAATCAATACTATTAATTTTATAGTTTTCATTGAATGAAATATTTTTCATTAAATTTTCAGCACTTATTAGACCATTATATAGTTTGTATATTAATGAATCTTTAGTCAATGTTTCAAAGTTAACCATTATATTTTTTTCTATCTGATTATTAACAATTTGTTGATTCAATAAAATTAACAAATAATTTCTAATATTATCTATTACCCCTAATATCATTTTAGTATTATTTAAATCGTTTATATCTAATGTATTATTAATTGCTATTAACGATTTTGATAAAAATTCCATATTGTTATTTAACCATTCATATACCATTTCCTTAGTCGTTATATCTTCTCGTGTATTTTCATCATGGATTCTTTGAGATAAAAAATAATAGTATATACCTGAACCTCTTAATAATATATTTTCGTTATCGTACATTGAATAATGTAAACTAGAATCGTTACATGTAAGATATAGTTGTTTTAGTGGATTATTATCTGATATAGTAATCCATTCATACATAGGAATTTTTATGCTTCCACTAGATGAATCAAATAAGCTAGCTATCCCATCTACTGTTTGAAATTTATTATTAATTAGATCATTAAAATATATAATTTTATGATTTTTTCCTTGAGTCATTTTCTTTTCTGTTTTAGCATATTCTCTTGCATACTCGCTTTCTATTGCATGTTCCAAACAAATTGTAGGTAATAGCTTTGCTTTTTTTAATAAGGCCAAAGTACCATTAATACCTGTTATTATTTTTCCATTTTCAATAACTGGGAAACATTTATCAACAGCACCACTTGTTTTGTCAACACTAAATCCTTGTGGATAATTTAACATAGAATAGTCATTCCCAAATTGGTCGCCACAATCTCCAATTCGAAGCATTGAATTTTGTGGAATACCGATTATTCTCTCAGCAACTTGTATAGCTTTATCTTTAGTGGCAGTACCAATTTGTAATACTTGTTTTCCATTATGCATTCCTATTGTTAGATTTAAATTTGAATTGTTTAAATCTCGTATTAATGAATTAATAATTTGAATTATCTGACTACCCAATTCTAAATTATTATTTAAAATTATTAATCTTATATTTAATATAGCGTTTGTATTAGAATCTACTGAATAAGTAATTTTGCAATGTCCCTTTAAAATGGCTGAATCTAATAAAGTAATAATTTTTTTATTTAATTCATCTAATTTTATTAATTCCTCTTTAGATGATATATATTCATTAATATTAAATAGTTGTTTGCTACCATTACTTGTCATGAATATCCTTGCTCCATCATTAGTAAGCGCATACATTTTTTGTAATTGTTTTTCAGTAACACCATATTTACTTTTCAAATCATAAAGAATATCTTTTAATAAGTCACTTAAGCCAGTCTCACCCCTGCCTGTGATAAAAACTACTGGTATGTGTTTTTTTAACATATTTGCTAGCATTGGCAAAACACGTGAATCTATCTTTGTTGAATTATCTTCTGTTAACGTTCCATCTATATCAAAGCATACTGCATTGTATTTTTGTTGCAGTGCTTTTTGATAATTATTTAACAATTCTTCACTTATCATAAAAACCTCCTATAAAATTCTGCTCAAAGTTTTTACAGTTTCAAACTGACTAACAAATTCTAAATCTTCATTAAAGTAAATACTCTTTCCACCTTTTTGTTCCCAATCGATTAAATTTTTAATACTATCATCAATTAAAATTTCTCCATTATTTGGTAAATATATTTGACTTTTTTTAACATGTGGCGGAACAAATAATATTGGTACCTCTACTTTTCTACTCCTTAATGCTCTTACTTTAGCTTCCATTTCAACTAAAGTATGTATTTTTGTTAAAATAGAAAGCTGTTTTGATCTAGCCTGTCCTTCTAAAATATAATCAATAGCATTATTTATTACTTTGGACTCTTCTAATAATTGAAACCAATCTAATTTTTCAAAAAATTCATTCCAACTCATATCAGGTTCTTGATTTTTTCTTTCAACGACTCTCTTTTCTGTATCAAATATTACTCCATCAAAATCAATAAATATTTTGTGATTAGACATAGTTATCACCTCTTGTAAATGTATTATATCATATATATAGGAAATATTTCGTCTAGATTATTCGCTGTTTAACTTTATTCTGTTAATTTCAAAATGTCTAATATCATTTCTAAGTTCGCAAAATGCCGTTACATAAAATCTTTTATCATAGTTAAATATTTGTAAAGGATGAATTATTCTTTCTTGCCATTCTTGTTTTAAATTTTTATATAATATTTTTAGCGGTATTTTATTTGAAATTGCATCATTTAAAGAAAAATATAATTCTGATTTATCACTAGTTCCATTATCTAAAAAGTATTTACTCTTTTCTTCTTCAACATCACTTGCAAATTTAATTTTATTAATTAGTTTTTTATATTTTCCAATATCTTCATACCCTAATTTTTCTAATACCATATTAATATTTTCTAATAATTGAAGATCATATTTATTAAAATGATTATATTGGTTTTTAGTATTTAGTATGTAATAGCCTCCATTCGGTCCCATAAAGGTTTCAATGGGAATTCCAGCCTGTTCTAATTCAACTTTATAATACCTAACCATACGTTCAGTAATACCTATTTTTTCTGAGAGTTCCTTTACAGTATATTTATTGCCTGTGTTTAAGTAGTTTAACATTTGAATAGTATTTGATATTTTACCCATTTCTTCACTTCCTCTTTTTTATTATATCATTTTATTTTCTAATTTAACGTTCATTTCAAATATCTCTCTAACTTCTTTCTTATCTTTGTTTGTACTTGAAATATAATATTGTTGTGTTGTTTTTATTCTTTTATGTCCTAATACTTCTGTAATATCTTTTATCTCGTAATCATTTTTCAAACAAATAGTAGCAAAACTATCTTCTAAATCATAAAATCCACATTTAATACCTAATTCACGATGAACTATTCTAAATTAATATCTAAATATCTGTTTCTGAATACGCTCCATCTTTTCTAATAAAAACCATTTCTACTCCTATTTGGTTTAGAATTACTTTCTATGATTTTACATTCCACTAACATACCATACTTATTTTTAACTTCTTCTAAAGTATAAAGTTTATAATTTTTACCACACTCCTTTTTATAACTATTTTGTAATTCTCTATATTTAAATAAAAATCAATATCAGTTTTTACTAATACTCTAAATTATGATTACTAATTATTGCTTCTTTTCGTTTTAACACGAAAAGGATGTCAACAAATTATGTTTTGCTGGCATTCTTTATTTATTAAGTGACAAATAACAAATCCGTTACCTTTTTTAATTTCGATTTTATTCTTATTTTATGCTACTTTCCGCAACAATTCTTATATTTTTTTACCCGAACCACATAGCCTTTTGTATTGGGGATTTTGGGAGTTTTTAGGAGCACTTGGCTCGTTAATTCGGCGTTTGGTTGCACCCCGTAGCACTCAGTAAACCTAGCAGAACTTATCTAATAACTTATCTAAAAAAATCTATTTTTATTTCAATTTTTTAATATTAGTATACATTCTAGGATGATATCCTTTTTTATTATAAAAATTAATAGCCTTTTCATTATAAGCAAAGACATCAACCAAAACATATTCACAATTATTAAACTTAAAATATTCTTCTATCTTTTCCATTAAAGTTTGTCCGACACCTTTACTTCTTATTTTAGATGTAACTATTAATTCAGTAATTATTCCTCTTTTAGGACATTTATAATCTAAATAATCATATTCTTCATATGGAGGAATCGTACCTATAATAAGTCCAATTGCTTTGTCATTTTTAATTGCTAAATAGCATTTACCATTATTTTTATCTACTTCATTCAAATCAACTAATGCCATCTTCTCATGATATTCAGGATGAACTTGATCTAGTTCATCTTTATCAATAGATACAATATATTCCTCAAGTTCTGTTAATAAATCTCTAACGTCTTCAAGATATTTCTCTTCATATTCTATTATTTTCATCTATTACCACTTCCTAATTATTAAAATACATATTCTTAGTTATTAACAATTGTTTAACAACACTATCTTTATCAAATACTTTTTCAATAACCTCTTTATCAGTATGGATGAATCCGGCTTTTTTAAATGTCTTTATTGCGCCTATTCTATCAAGAGGTACCATATCTGATAATTCATTAATATTATTTTTTTCAAACGCTATTCTTTCTAATTCTACTAATGCTGAATAAGAGTATCCTTTTCCTCTATACTTATCACTAATTAGTATTCCCATTGAATGAATATCACCATCAGGATAATAATATACTTCTCCAATAGGTTTTTCTATTCCATCAACGTATATATAAGCAAAATACCTATCAGGTTCTTTATTAACCCATTTATTATACCATTCTATCATTTCCTGATCTGTTTTTGATATAGTTCCTGTTACTTTATCATAACCTTTTAAGTTCATATCAAATCCAGCATTATAATTCATAGTTTTTGGATCATTCATCCATTCTTGTCTATAATGCAAATCATCCTTTGAAGGAACATTTAAATATACTTTTTTCATTAGTATCACTTCCCTTATTATTGTATCATATATACTTTATTTTAAGGTTGATTTAGGCAAAAAAACTTATCTAAAACTTATCTAAACGCCTTTTTTAAAGTAAAATTGTCTAAAAATTGTAAGTAGCAAAAAGCTCGCAAGCCCTTTATTTATAAGGCTTTGCGAGCTTATTTACCACAACATTGTTTATATTTCTTACCTGAGCCACATGGACAAAGGTCATTTCTACCAACTTTTTTAGATTTTGCTGGTTTCTTTTTTGATTTATCTGATGAATCATCTTTGTTGGTGCTCATCTTTTTTGTTTCTGCAGCTGGTTTTCTTTCAATATTTTGTCTTATTTCTGCTTTTAGTAGGAATACAGTTGTGTCTTTATCAATATTTTGTAACATCTTATCAAACATATCGAATCCTTCCATAGTATATGCATGTAAAGGATCAACTTGTGCATATCCACGTAAGTATATTCCTTCTCTTAAATGTGACATTGTATTGATATGTTCCATCCAATAATTATCAATTACCTGTAGAGAAATAGCTTTTTCAAATTCGTTAGTTACCTCTTCTGGTAAAATTGATATTTTTTCTTGATATTCATCAACAACTTGTTGGTATAATTTATTTATAATATCTTCTGCGCTCTTATTCTTTAATGATGATTTTTTTATGTCTTTAACTAATAAGTTTTCATTGGCAAATTCTGTTATTTCATCAATGTCGTCGTCATTAATTTCTCCATCAATTACTAAATGTGAATTAACCAAGTCCTCAATATGATGACGGAATGTATCTAAAATATCTTCATGAATAGATTCACTGTCTAATATTTTATTTCTTTTTTCATATATTATCTCTCTTTGATTATTCATAACATCATCGTATTGTAGAATATTTTTACGAATATCAAAGTTGTTACCTTCAACTCTTGCTTGAGCAGTACCTAAAGAGTTAGTAATAATTTTACTTTGGATAGCATTATCACCAAATCCCATGTTTTGCATCATAGTTTTAATTCTATCAGAACCAAAACGAACCATTAGGTCATCTTCCATAGATACAAAGAATTGTGTATATCCTGGATCTCCTTGACGTCCAGAACGCCCTCTTAACTGATTATCAATACGGCGTGATTCATGTCTTTCTGTACCAACTACGCAAAGTCCACCTAGAGCTTTTATTTCGTCTGATAACTTAATGTCTGTACCACGTCCAGCCATGTTTGTTGCGATTGTAACAGATTTATGTTGTCCGATTTTAGAAATTATTTCTGCTTCGCGAGCATGATTTTTTGCATTTAATGTTTCATGTGGTATTTTTGCTTTTGTTAGTAAATCACTAATTAATTCACTTGTTTCTATGGCAATTGTACCTATTAGAACTGGCTGCCCTGCTTCATATCTTTCTTTTACAAAGTTAATTATAGCTTTATATTTAGCAGTTTTTGTTGCAAATACTAAGTCTGGAGCGTCTATACGAATTACTTCCTTATTTGTTGGAATACAGATAACATACATATTATAGATATTTCTAAATTCTTCTTCTTCTGTTTTTGCTGTACCAGTCATACCTGCTAACTTTTGATACATTCTAAATAAATTCTGAATTGTAATTGTTGCTAGTGTTTTAGTTTCTTGATTAATTGTAACTCCTTCTTTAGCCTCAATTGCTTGATGTAGGCCCTCACTATAAGCACGTCCTTTCATCAAACGCCCAGTAAATTGATCTACTATAACAATTTCATCATCTTGTACAACATAATCAACATCTTTGCTCATAGCATAATTAGCACGTAATGCTTGATTTATATAATGAACTAAAGTTGCATTTTCAACTTCATATAAATTTTTAACATGGAACGTTTTTTCTGCTTTTTCTGAACCTTGTTCATTTAAATTAACGCTTTTGGTTTTTTCATCATAAATGAAATCTTCTTCTTTTTTTAATGTTTTGGCAAATCTATCAGCATCAATATATAGGTTAGCACTAGTCATTTTTCCACCTGATATTATTAATGGTGTACGCGCTTCATCTATTAATACAGAGTCAACCTCATCAATAATAGCAAAATTTAACGGTCTTTGAACTCTTTCTTCTTTATTAACAACCATGTTATCTCTTAAATAGTCAAATCCAATTTCACTATTGGTAGAATACATAATATCACATTTATATTGTTCTTGTTTTTCTTTTGCTGACATATCTCTTAAGTTAACTCCTACAGTTAATCCTAAGAAGCGATGAATTTCACCCATCCAGTTTGTATCACGTTGTGCTAGATATTCATTTACTGTTATGATGTGAACACCTTTTCCTGTTAGGGCATTTAAGTAAGCTGGTAGAACTGCTGTTAAGGTTTTTCCTTCACCTGTTTTCATTTCAGCAATGTTACCAAAATGAATGGCACATGCTCCTAGTAATTGAACATAAAAGGGCTTTTCTCCTATTACTCTAAAACAAGCTTCGCGAGCTACTGCAAAAGCTTCTACTAATAAATCATCAACAGTTTCCCCATTATTTAAACGATTCTTGAACTCTTCTGTTTTAGCTCTAAGTTCAGTATCAGTTAATTTTTTTGTTTCTTCATCTAATGCCTCTATTTGATCTGCTAATTTTTGAAATTTTTTAAGTTGTTTATATTCATGATCGAATAATCTATTTAATATACTCATCTAAACATCTCCCTTAACTATTTATTCTACCAAAAAAAAGCCCATTTTTCTAGGCTTTTTTTGATTTACATATAAATATTAATGTTATTAAGACTCAAGAACTCCATATCCTCCTTCTTTTCTCTTATAAACAACACAATATTTTTCTTTATCACTATCTAAGTACATATAAAATTGATGTCCTAATAGCTCCATTTGAAGTATTGCTTCTTCTTCATTCATAGGCTTTACTTCAATTGTTTTTCTTTTAACTATACTTTCTTCTTCTATACTTTCTTCTTCATCTATAATCATAAATTCTTTATTTGACTTATTATGTTTTGAAAGTCTAGTTTTATTTTTTCTTAATTGTCTTTCTAGCTTATCGATTGTTTTATCAACAGCCTTGTAAAAATCATCTTGTGATTCTTCAGAACGTAAAATTATGGTTTTTAATGGTATTGTAATTTCAACAATTTGGTTTTTATTTCTAACCTTTACTACTACATTTGCGCGTACTGAATCGCCATCTTTTAGATACTTCTTTAGTTTTCCTAACTTCTCTTCTATGTAGTTTTTCATTGAATCAGTTACTTTTATTTTATCTCCTCTGATTATGAATTCCATAATATCATCCTCCTTATATATATTTTAACATACAAAGTTAAAAAAAACTACTATTTTAGTAGTAGTTTTACAGGACAATTTAGGCATCCCTTTATTATAAATATTTGGGTTTGATATAAAAGATTTTTAGTTCTGGGACGATTCTATATCTATAATAAAGGAAATAGATTACTTTGTTGTCGCTGGTTCTTTAATTGGGCATACATTTAGTGCTTGAAATCCTTTAGGAGTACTAATTAATTCAAATTCAACATATTGACCTTCGGTTAATGTTTTATATCCATCAGTTTGAATTGTACTATAATGGATGAATACATCTTCATTTTCTTTGTACTCAATAAATCCATAACCTTTTTCATTATTGAACCACTTAACGCGTCCTACCATACTGCCACCTCACCTTCTCTTTAAATCAGTTAACTAACTCTTTGCTTGTGCGCATATTTAGTGTATCAAAAATGGCATTATTTTTTTAGAATTTCCGTTAAATGTCATTTCTAATACTTTTTCGGTAAGTGAAATCTTTTTTTCTGATTTTTTAGTCTAAATTTTGATAAAATTCGACATTTTACTGAATATAGAAAAATTTTTTAACACAAGTGATACCATTTAGTTAGATTAAAGAGGAGTTTATATGAAGGATAGGTATTTAAAATTAACAACATCCTTTATTACAAAGTATCATGTATATGATGATGATGAACTTGATAAATTGAGATACGGTTTAGAGGGTATATATTTAAGTGTTACTAAGTTGATTATAATAACGCTTATTGCGATAATACTTGGTATCATTAAAGAGTTTATTCTGTTATTAATATTTTTTAATATTATTAGGTTCACAGGATTCGGGTTTCACGCTGGGAAGAGTTATCAATGTTTAATATTTTCTACATTATTATTTATTGGCGTTCCAGTAATAATGTTGTATGGTGAATTTAGTAAGACTTTACTTATAAGTGTTGGGATGATATGTTTAGTTCCACTAGCAATATACGCACCAGCAGATACGGTTAAAAGGCCCTTGCCTAATAAAAAGAAAAGAAAGATCCGTAAATTTTCTACAATCTTAATAACTTTAATTTATATTATATTAATAGTTCATATTAATAATTATTCTATAAATAGTATGTTAATTTGTTCACTAATACTTGAAAGTATTATGGTGTTACCCTTAACATACAAAATATTTAAACAACCATATAGAAATTACAGAAATTATAATCAGACTTAAATATTAATTTAATTAATATTTTAGTAATAAAAAATAAAAAGGAGGAAAAAATATGAAAAAGAAATTGGCAGGTGTTGTTGCTGCTGTAGCTATGATGTTAACAGGAGCTGCAAGTATGGGGTGCATTTTCTTTCTATCTGATGAACCAAAATCACTTAGTTCACTTATCGATTAACCCTAATTATATTATAAAAAACGTTTCTAAATTCAGAAACGTTTTTTATTAACCAATTTTTTTTATAGTTAATTTTTGAATATAATAATTATTGATAATTTTTCTTTCAGAATTTAACCAATCTGTCTTTTTTATTATCTTATCAATTAAATAAATTCCATTTCCATGACCTTTACCTTTAGTTGTATATCCCTTTTGTGATATTCTCGATATATTTGTGTTGTTTTGTAAAAAGGGGTTGGAAATTACAAAATTTATTTCATTATTTATAGAATATATTTCTATACTTACAATTTTATTAGTTGTCAAACTGGTTGCGTCAATTGCATTATCTATATATACTCCTATAGCCTTTGATATTATTTTATTTTCATCTACTGTTAGTTTTTTTAGATATTTTGCACAACTTTTATCAATATCTAGGACTGGGGTAATGTTTTTATTAATTGAGCTAATTACCTTATAATATAGTAAACCTTTAATACCACCGTTTGGAATATTTTTTAATTCTGATATTATGATATTATCTTTTTCACGATTTGTATTTGTTATATCATTTATATATTTTATAGCCTCTTTATTTTTATTATTCTCTATATATCCTTTTATTACTGCTAATTGATTTTTGTATTCATGATTAACAAATGATATTTCATCTACACTATCTTCTATTTCTTTAAAATAATCAAATAGAGAATCATACTTATTGATTAGGTCATTATATTCACCTTGCTCGCGTAAAAAAATTATCATAATTAGACAATAGCTAAACATTATTATAATATTAATAAAATAATTAGAATTTTTACTTGAATTTATGCTTATATTATATAAAGTATATACAATCGCAACCATAGATAATGTAAATAAGAATATAGTTGAAATTTTACTTTTATCGTTAATATTATTTGTAAAGGTATTTAATTTTGTTTTCATTGCGCTGTTGTTTATTGTCATGAGTGTTAATATGTACACAATTATATTACATAATATACTATAATACCATACTTCTCGTATTTCTTGGATACTAACAAAGTTTAACCAAACTATTGTGTTTACAAGATCACAAACAGAAATAATTGCTAATGTTATAAGTAATGCTATAAATATTTTATATAGCGATCCATTAATTAAGAAATTAAAGCATACAGCACATAAAACAATTTTAAGCAATATACTCTCTGCATTATAATTAACATTATATGAAACCAATATTACTATAGAAATCATTATAATTAAACAAATATTTTTGAAATTCTTGAAATCAAATGCACCATCTAATATAGTTCTAACCGTATAGGTTATTGTAAAACCACACATAATCGCACATATTACTTTTACTATTGTATCAATCACACTTCATCAACTCCTTCTTTTTTCTTCTTGAAATTAGATGTGTAAAACTTCCGTCATTAAATTCTAATTTGTTTAATTTAGGACTATATTTAACTATTTTATCTTTATTAACAATTAAACTTCTATGTACTTTGAGAAATCTGTCATCCAGTTTACTGATAATGTCATTTAAAGTACCTGGCATATAGATTGTTCCATATGTTGTTCTGATTATACATCTTTTACTATCTTGTTCTTTTTCTATATTCACAATATCTCTAAACTCAATTTTGTGAAATATATGATTATATTCAAAACTTAATGCCTTATGTCTTTTATTATAAATATTTAATATTCTTTTTAAATCTTCTTTTAGTGTTTTCTGACAACCATTTAATTTATTAATAAAATCCATTAAGTATAATCTATTTCCTAAGGCTTCATATCTATACTCTTCATGAGATGTGACTACTACAATTATTGAAACCCAATCATCGTATTTTTCTCTTATAATTCTTGCAGCATCTAGCCCAGATTTACATTTTGTTTTAATATCTAAAAAATATATCTTGAATCCCATTTCCTTTTTTACAAATTCTTCGAAGCTGTCATCATAACCTTCAAAATGAAAAATTTTATATTTTTGATCATAGTTCATCATAAAATTTTCTATTTCGGTTTTCATCATTTTAGAAAAATTTCTATTATCATCACAAATAACAAAGTTCAACATATTAAACGCCCCACCTTATAATATAATATTTTACCATAATTTACCAAAAATTGTTATTAAAGCTCATAAAAAAAATAACTACTTTCTTTTGTTTTTAGTAGTTACTTTAGTATTTTTACTTTTTTTATGCTTATTCTGAGAATTATCTTTTTTATTTTCTTTTGTAATTTTTGTTGAAACATTGCTTTTCTTTTTTGGTGATTTAATCTTTTCTTCTATTGATTTTACTAATTTTGGACTCTTATCAGAAATTATACTTGTATGAAAAACAAACCATAACATTGCTACAAAAAGCACTAAATATATGATAATACCAATAGTATGGTCTTGAATCATAAATAAGATTGTCGCTAATGAGAAAAGAATATCTATCACATAAATTATAATAACTGTTACAGTTGGAGAAAAATTCATACCTAATAGTTGGTGGTGTAGATGTTGCTTGTCCGCTGAAAAGATTGGTTTTCCCTTTAATGTTCGTCTTATAATAGCAAATAGTGTATCTAATATTGGAATAGCTAAAATTGTAATTGGAACAAAGAAGGAAGTAAGCGCTGGACCTTTGAACTCTAACAGAGAAATAATAGCAATTATAAAGCCTAGGAATGTAGAACAATCGCCAGCAAATATTTTAGCATTATGGAAGTTATAAAGTAGGAATCCAAGGGTTGCTCCCAACATAATAAATGTTAGTATCATGACTAAACTGCCACTTCTTCCTTGATATAAACCTATTATTCCAATGGTCAGAAAGAAAATTGAGCAGATACCACCACTTAGGCCATCCAAGCCATCTATTAAGTTAATTATATTGGTACATGCCACTATAAAGAATATTGTAAGCGGATAGGCAAATATACCAAAATCCAAATTAAATCCAAATACTGTAATATTGTTTAAAGTAATATTTCCGTAAAAGACTATAACGGATGCCGCTATTAAATGACCAATTAATTTCTGCCAAGACTTTATTGGTGCTATATCGTCTGTTATACCTGTTAAGATAACGATAAAACTTCCAATTAGTATTGAATTCATTCTAATACTTGGGGTCCCAAAAATCATATATCCAAGTAAAAAACTCAAAAATACTCCTAGTCCTCCAAAGTACGGTGTTGTTTTTGTATGAATATGCCTGTTTCCTTCATCACTTCTTGGAACATCTAAGGCTCCAACATGTTTTGCTATTTTAATCATAAATGGCATGATAATAGCTGAACAAATAAATGTTGTAATTACTATTTTCAATGCATTCAATACTTCTATTTTCATATTAATCCTCGCTTCTATATAAATTATAGCAAATTATTATTATTTAGCAAGTAAATGAAAATCATTAAATACATTTACTAATACTCTTAATGTCATCTAAGAGAACCTTTGTCCCTTCTACTACGCATGTTAATGGGGACTGAGCTATTAAGACAGGTATTTTTAAGTTCTGTTTCAATACTTTTTGTAAGCCCTTTAAAAGTGATCCGCCACCCGTTAATATTACCCCTTTGTCAACAATATCGGCGGCTAATTCTGGTGGAGTATTTTCTAAGACATTAATAGAAACACTTACTATTTTTTTAATACTATCCTCTAGAGCTTTAGCTGTATCTTCTTGATTTATAGTAATAGTAATTGGAAGACCTGTTATTAAATTTCTACCTTTTACTATTAACTCTTTCTTTTTATCTGGCTTATAAACATTAGCAAAGTTTATTTTAATGTCTTCTGCTGTTCTTTCACCTATTAAAACTTGATATTTTTCTCTTATATAATTAATTATATCTTGATCAAATGTATTTCCTGCTATTCTTAAGGATGATGATATAACAATATTATTCATTGATAAAACTGCTATATCTGTAGTTCCCCCTCCTATATCTATTACCATATTTCCAGTTGGATTTTTTATCTTGATTCCTGCTCCTATGGCAGCAACTTTTGGTTCTTCTTCTATAAATACCTTTCTTGCTCCAGTTCTTTCTGCCGCTTCTATAATAGCGCTTTTTTCTACTTCAGTAATATTTGAAGGACAGCAAATTAAAACTCTAGGTCGAGTTAATAGACTTTTTGCTTTAACCCTTTTAATATAATTATTTAACATTAATTCTGTAATTTCAAAATCTGCTATAACACCATCTTTTAATGGTTTAATTACTTTAATATTTTCTGGAGTTTTTCCTATCATTTCTTTTGCTTCATTACCCATAGCTATTACTTTATTTTCATTTGTATCGACTACAACAATACTTGGTTCATTTAAAACAATTCCTTCGCCTTTAACGTAAATTAATATATTTGCTGTTCCTAAATCAATTCCTACATCTTTTGCTAACACTATTATTCCTCCTTTATTATTATTATGTTTATAATTTCTTTAATTTACTCATATATTTTTTCTTTGTTGACTCGCCTCCATGAATGTGTCTTATCTTTATATGATTTTCAAAAATATTTTGAACTTGTTCATATAAATCTTCATCTAATTCAATTAGTCTTTGCTGCATATCTTTATGAATAGTACTTTTACTTACTTGAACTAATTGTTCCATATCTCTTAATGTTTTTTGGGTTTCTATAATAGTTTTAGCTTCTAATAATACTCTTTTTTTTATTGATTCATTCATAAAATCTCTCCTCATTAAAATATATATAATAATTTGAATTTTATGAAAAAAAAGAAGATTACTCTTCTTCTTGATTGGTATTATTATCTGTTGTTTTTGTATTTTCTTCTGTTTTTGCTGTTTCATTTGTTTTATCTTGTTTTTCTACTTGTTTATCTAAATAGTTTAGAGGATCTACTACTTCACCTCTTATGTATAGTTCAAAATGTAGATGATTGCCCATGTCTTTATCTAATGTATTTTGACCACTTTTGCCAATTACTTGACCGGCTGTTACTTTATCGCCTTTTTTGACACTTACTTCAGATAAACTTTGATAAATACTTGTATAGTTATTATCATGTTTTATTTCTACACAATTACCTAGTAATTCATCTGTTGTAACATTTGTTACTGTTCCATCTAGAATACTATTTACTTCGAATGTCTCTTCAAGAATATAATCTATTCCTGAGTTTTGCATATATGTATTATCATGATAAGTGATTGAGTTTTGTTGTTTAGTTTCATCGGCCTTATAATCATAGTAATATTTTCCTATTTTTACTTGATCATTTGTGTATGGTTTTAAAATTTTATTTTCTTCTTTTACTACTGGTTCATCATCATCTACTATTGATTCAGAAACATAGTTTATTTCTTCATTTGTATTATTTGTTGGAGCCTTTTTTGTCAAAACATTAGCAATACCTATTGTTACAAATAATACGCCTACAAAGAAACAAGCATATAAACTTGGTAAAACATATGATTTTAGCTTTTTATTTTTCATTTTTCCACCTCATTAAGAGTTTTCTCATATAGTGAGGTTTTTATACATTATTATTTAAATTTTTGTTGTAAGGAAAAAATCCCAAAAAAAGTTTGTTACTAAATATATTAGTGATAATGCTAAGAAAAAATAAAATACTTTAGCTTGTATGACTTTATTTTTTTTAAAAATTGAATTTATATTTATAGAATCTAATGACCATATTACAAGAACTGTTATAATTATATAGATTATTATTTTACCACTCATGTTTTTCCTCATATTCCTTTATTTTATTTATTCTTCTTATATGGCGTTCTTCATTGGAAAAAGGTGTGTTAATAAATGTTGTTATGATTTCTAGTGCTTCTTCTTCAGGAACTTCGGCAGATAAAGCTATGATATTGGCGTCGTTGTCATTTCTTGTATATTTTGCTTCTTGTTTATTTGATACTTTGGCACATCTTATTCCTTTTACTTTGTTGCAGGCAATGGATATACCTATTCCTGAACCACAAATAGCTATCCCTAAATCAATGTTTCCTTTTGCTACAGCTTCACCTAATGATATCCCAAAGTCAGGGTAATCAACACTTTCTTCACTTGTTGTACCATAATCAATCATTTCATAATCTAAATGATTTTTTAAAAATTCTTTTAATTTATATCCTCTATGATCAGATGCTATTCCTATTTTCATATTATTCCTTCTTTCTAGTATAATTATAGCAAAAATCCACAGGAATTGTGGATTTTTTATTTTTAACTTACTTTTAATTGCTTTTTTTCCACAATTTTTGTGAAAAAAAAACTACATGTTATGCAGCTTTTTCAGATTCTTGATTAAATCCATATTTCTTATTAAATTTATCTACACGACCAGCACGTGATGCTCTATTTTGTTTTCCTGTATAAAAAGGATGACATTTAGAACATACTTCTACAGATATTTCACTTTTAGTTGATTTAGTAGTAAATGTTTCTCCACAAGCACATGTTACTGTTGCTTCTTTATAATCTGGATGTATTCCCTTTTTCATAAAATCTCTCCTTCCGCCATAGCTCTTAAAAGCCATAGTAATTAATAGCGAATTTATTATAACAACTTTTTGTGCACATGACAAGAGTTTTTATCCACATTTATTGTGGATTTCTTTATTTTTTTGTATTTTCATAGGATTTTATGATGTTTTCAGCAATCTTTTTATATCCTTGATCGTTAGGAAAAAGATTCTTTTTTAATTCAAAGTATTTCTCATTATTTAATAATTTATCACTGTCAATAAATATATCATCGGTACCTTGACATATTTTTTTATATTTTGTATTGAGTTTTTGAATTAGATTTTTATATTTAACGTTGTTGGTGGGATAACCTACAACAATTATTTTCTTTGTTGTGTATTTTTTTATTTCTTGGATTAAACTATTAAAATTATCTTCTATATAAGATATAATTCTATCTTCTTCATATTTTGATAGTTCATTTTTATTTTTTAGGCTATATTCATAGATTATGTCATTTAATCCAATAGATATTGTTATAACATCAGCTTCTTGTAGTAAGCGTTTTAAGTTGTAGTTATTATTGTCTATAAGGATACTTTCATTTTTTAATATATCATTATATAATGTTGGAATATCTTTGTTTTTACTATTAAAATAGGTGGTTGTAATATTTAGATTATGACCTTTACGTAGGTAATCACTGAAATATCCTGTATAACCGTAGGAATTTCCTCCATAGGCATTTTGTCCTATGCTAAGAGAGTCTCCTAAGGAAATATATGTAATGTTGTTTTTATTTGTAACAAGGTAAATAAAATACACGCTTAGTGAGATAACTGTAAGAATTATTATTTTTTTATATTTTTTCATAATTCCTCCAAAATAAAAGAGTCTTTATATATTATATTTCATGACTCTCTATTTTAGCACCCACGCTTGTTAATTTTTCGACGATATTTTCATATCCTCTTAGGATATGTTCTATGTTTGTTATTCTTGTTTTTCCATCGGCAATTAAGGCTGCCGCTACTAAGGCTGCCCCTGCTCTTAAGTCTGTTGCAACTACTTCACTTCCTGTTAAAGCAGTTGGACCAATTATTGTAGCCGTTTGGTTTTTAACCGTTATATCTGCTCCCATTTGGATTAAGTAGGGAACATGCATGAAACGATTTTCCCAGATTGTTTCCATTACTTTAGATTTACCATTGCATTGAGTTAATAAAACTGTAAATGGTTGTTGTAAGTCTGTTGGAAAGCCTGGATAAACGGCTGTTTTTATATTAGTTGGTTTATATTTATGTTGTTCTAAAACCATTATATAATCTCTACCTATTTCTAATTCTACGCCTATTTCTTCTAATTTTGAAGTAAGTGAATCTAGGTGTTCTGGAATTATATTATCTACTTTTAAATTTTTACCTGCTAATGCTCCCATTATTATATAACTTCCTGCTTCTATTCTATCAGGAATTACTTCATGGAAACATTTATGAAGATAATCTACACCTTCTATTCTAATTGTAGATGTTCCAGCTCCAGTTATTTTAGCACCCATATTATTTAAGAATGTTGCTACATTTACTATTTCTGGTTCTTTGGCAGCATTATCTATCACAGTAATTCCTTTGGCTTTGACTGCTGCTAACATGATATTTATTGTAGCACCTACTGATGCTATATCTAAATAAATGTTTGCTCCTTTTAATTCATCTGCTTCTACAATATATTTATTTTTTTCATTAGTAACCTTTGCACCTAAAGCTTCAAAACCTTTTAGATGTAAATCAATTGGTCTAGCACCTATTGAACATCCTCCAGGGAAATACATAACTGCTTTTTTATATTTTCCAAGTAAGGCTCCCATAAAATAATATGATGCTCTTAGTTTTTTTGAAAAGCTTTCTTTTATTTCTATATTTTCCATGTTTTTTGAATTAATTATAATACTTTCACTGGCTCTTTTGATGTCAACTTTTAATTCTTTTAATATATCACATAATGCTTCTGTATCAGTAATTTCTGGTATGTTGCAAATTGTTACTTCTTCATCTGATAGAATAGCTGCTGGTATTAAGGCTACTGTTGCATTTTTTGCACCACCTATTCTAATAGTACCAGTTAATTCATGCTGGCCTTCTATTTCCATTATCTTCATATTACTTCCTCTTTCCTTATTATATTTTATAATTTAGTACCAAATAAGGTTACTATTTCTCTTACTCTTCTTTTGATGGCTTTTTCTCCACTTTGAATTATTTTTCTTGGATCATATACAGTATCATTTTCTTTTATAAATTTTTTTACATCTTTGCTCCAGGCAACTTGTAGATCTGTATTTATATTTATTTTTGATATACCACAAGCAATAGCATGTTTTATTTTTTCGTCTTCTATGCCTGTTCCTCCGTGTAATACTAATGGTATTTCTAATTCATCATTTATTTTTTGCATTGTTTCAAAATCTAAATTAGCTTCTTCTTTGTAAAGTCCATGAACGCTACCTAAAGCTGGTGCTAATGAATCAATGTGTGTTTCTTTTACCATCTTTAAGCAATCTTCTAAGGTTGCATTTTCCATTTTTTCTATGTTATCTTTTGCTTCTTTTATGTGACCTATTTCTGCTTCTACACTTACATTATGTTTATGTGCGTAATCTACTACTTTTTTGGTAATTAATATATTTTCTTCTACTTGATAAATAGATGCATCTATCATTACAGATTTAAAGCCGGCATCTATTGCAGCTATACAAACCTTTTCACTTTTGGCATGATCTACATGTAGACAGACTGGTATTTTTATATTTAAATCTTGAATTAGTCCTTCTGTCATTTTATATATGGTGTTAAATCCACCCATATATTTAGCAGCACCTTCACTCACTCCTAGAATAACTGGTATATTTAATTCATTACATTCTTCTAAAATATACTTTGTCCATTCTAAATTATTAATGTTAAAGTGTGGTACGGCATAATGATTTTTTTTAGCTTTTAGAAGCATTTCATTAGAATTAACTAACATAGATAATCACCCAATATAATCATAAAAAAATATACGATTATTGTCAATAATTACTACTTATTATTAAGTAAAATTGCGTAAATTAAAGGAAATATTTAAGTGATAAAAGAAGTAATATTGTAATTCCTATATAGGTTGATTTTTTTCCTAACTTCTCATTTAATTTTTCTCCTAATGATAAACCAGAAAAAGTAAATAGAAAACTTACTATGGAAAATATTAGGCAGGCATTAGTTATAGTTTTTTCTGTTAGAGAAAGTGCTATTCCTACCGAGAAACTATCTAGGCTTACAGTAAACGCAAATAATATCATGGATAAATAATTTGTAATATTTACCTTTTCTTCTTCATCTCTTGATAAAAACATTTCTATTGCTATTACTAGAAATACTATTCCTACTAAAATATTAGCTTTGGATACAAAACTTTCAAATAAACTTAGACCTATTAATCCACCTAGTTTTGGCATTATAAAATGAAATAGGCCTACTATAGTACTTAATTTTATTATTTTGTTTAGTTTTAAACCATTTGTTCCATATGCTAGTGCTAATGAAAAAGCATCCATACTAAGTCCTATTGCAATAAAAAAATATATAAGTATTTTATTCATTCAATCACCTTATATATTTTATTAATTTACTTTATTAAAAATACTTATCTATTATTTCTTTTACAAGAGATGTATATTCTACATTTGTTGTTTCATCTTCTTCATCTAATAGACAAAGTGGTGGAAATAGGACACACCAGAAATTATTTCCTTGACCATTTCCTAATGTTATTACTAATGATTCATATTTTCCTTCTTTATATATAGTTCCTTTGTACTCTTTTTCTGGAAAATAATTCATACCATAGTTAATGTTATATGTAATATTTTCTTGTTCATCAGTTAATG
>ERZ827512.1363-NODE-1363-length-24470-cov-3.964325_pt1 | contig 24470 bp, 14 predicted proteins | sample MGYA00519916_ERZ827512 | MGnify/ENA primary metagenome ERZ827512 (study PRJEB31778, sample SAMEA3449335) | human gut metagenome | biome: human gut; feature: human-associated habitat; material: faeces | place: United Kingdom | collected 2010/2012 ... | reverse complement strand
CCGCACCCGCGGCGGGAGACCGACGGCGGCCGGACGCAGGCGCTTTTAGACGCGGTGTTCTTCCCGCGCTGCGCCGAGCCGGCCTATACGCCGGGCGGAAAGCGGGTGCTGTGGCGGTTCGGCGTCTCGGGCGACTACCCGCTCGCCGCGCTCGTCGTTGCGGAGGAAAACCTGCCGCTGCTCAAGGCGTATCTGCTGGCCTTCCGCGCGCTGTCGGTCCGCGGCGTGCGTATGGAACTGCTGCTGATTACGGAGGAGGACGACCTCTACAACCGCCCGCGCGAAAAGGCGGTCTGGTCGCTCATCAACAGCCTGTCCTGCAACGGCTTCATCGGACGGCGGGGCGGAATCTTCGTCTTCTCGCGGCAGGCGTTTTCCGACGCGGAATTCGCCTATATCCGCGCGCACAGCTCGTATTTTTCCGAAATCTTTCTCTTTGAGCGCGAGGAAGCGCCGCGGCCGCGCACGCTGCTGCGCCCAATCCTGCGCACCCTGCCCGCGCCGTCTGCGGCCGACGGCGGGGAGGCGCTGCTGCCGTCTTCGGGCGGGTACTTCACGGCCGACGGCTTCTGCGTCGTCAAGCCGCGCGAGGGCCGCGCGCCCTACGCCTTCGTCCTCGCCGGCCGCTGCTTCGGCAGCGTCGTCAGCGACGACAGCCTCGGCTACACCTTCTTCTCCAACAGCCGCCTCTGCCGCCTGACACCCTTCGACACCGACACGGCGGTTCTGCCGGACGGCGAACGGCTGCTGCTGTTCGTCGGCGAGGACGTGTACGACGCGGCGGCCTGCGCCTCGCGCGTGCAGTACCGCTTCGGCGAGGCGGTCTATTCGGGGACGGTCGGCGGCATACCCTATACGCTGGAGGTGCTCGTCTGCGAAAAGCTGCCCGCCAAGCTCTACCGCCTGCGCACGGCCGACGGGCAGAGTATCAAAAGCGCGCTGGCCGTCCGGCCGGCGGCCGAGGACGGCAGCACGCCCGCGCCGTTTCTGTCCTACCGCGAATCGGAGGGCTGCGCGGTCTTTTCGGGGCCCTGCTTCGGCTTCACCGGCTGCGCGGGCGAGGGCGAGCGCGCGACCGATTTCCTCAAGCTGACGCGCGGCGTCGAGAGCGGGCTTTGCGACGTGCTGGCCACTATCGCGTCGGGACGCGAGGCGGTCTATTTCCTCGGCGGCGCGGCGACCGAGGCGGCCTGCGCGCGCATCGCCGCGCATTTGCGCGCGCCGGGGGCGTTCGAGGCCGAGCGCGAGAGGGCGCTGGCCTTCGCGGCGGGTCTGATTCCCGCGCTGCGGCTGCGTTCCAAGAGTCTGCCGCTGGACCTGCTGTTCAACGGCTTTGTGCCCTATCAGACGTTCGCCTGCCGCTTTCTGGCCAAAAGCGGCTTTTACCAGAGCAGCGGCGCCTACGGCTTCCGCGACCAGCTTCAGGACTGCTTGGCAATCGTTTTTTCCGACCCGAACACCGTCCGCGTCCATCTGCTGCGCTGCTGCGCGCACCAGTACGAGCAGGGCGACGTGATGCACTGGTTCCACCCCTTCGACGGCAGCGGCGTGCGCACGCGCTGCTCGGACGACTATCTGTTCCTGCCCTTCGTGACGGCCGATTATGTGCAGAAAACCGGCGACTGGTCGGTTTTCGAGCCGAAGGTGGCCTACCTCGCCTCCGAGCCGCTGCGCGAGGGCGAAAACGAGCGCTATGAGCGGCCCGAGCGCAGCGGCGTCCGCGAAAACCTGTATTTGCACTGCATGCGCGCGCTTTCCTATGCCGAGCAGTTCGGCCCGCACGGGCTTTGCCGCATCGGCTCCTGCGACTGGAACGACGCCTTTTCCGCGATGGGCGTCAAGGGGCGCGGCGAGAGCGTGTTCGTCAGCTTTTTCCTGATCCTCACGCTGCGCGCGTTCGAGCCGATCATGCTCCGTTTCGGCGACAACGAGGCCGTCGCCCATTACCGCGCGCTGGCCGATACGCTGCTGCGCGCGCTCGACGAGCACGCCCTCTGCGGCGACCGCTACGCGCGCGCGTTCTGCGACGACGGCTCGGCGGTCGGCGTGGCGGGCAGCGAGGAGTGCGAGATCGACCTGCTGGCGCAGTCCTTCGCGGCGATGACGCTCGGACGCCGTCCCGAGACCGAGCGGGCGATGTTCACCGCCTATGAGAAGCTGTTCGACCGCGCGCACGGCATTCTCCGGCTGTTCACGCCCGCGTTCGACAAGACCAAGCAGAAGGTGGGCTATATCCGCAGCTATCCGCCCGGCATCCGCGAGAACGGCGGGCAGTACACCCACGCCGCCGTCTGGGGCGCGAAGGCCTTTTTCGCCATCGGGCGGCCGGACATCGGCTTACAGCTCATCAACGCCATCAACCCCGCCGCGCGCTGCGCCGACCCGGCGGCCGCGGCCGTCTACGGCGCCGAGCCGTATGTGCTCTCGGCGGACGTCTACGCCGCGCGCGGGAACGAGGGCCGCGCGGGCTGGAGCTGGTACACCGGCGCCGCCGCGTGGTACTACCGCGTCATACTCGAAGACGCGCTCGGCGTGCGCTTTTCGGACGGCTTCCGCCGCGTAACGGTGGCGCCGGCGATGGAATACACGCTCGAATGCGCCCTGCCCGGCGTAAATCTTCGCATTGTCTCCGCCGCAGGCGCCGAGACGACGCTCAACGGACGGCCCTGCATCTTCCCCGTCACGCTGGAGGCGGGCGAAAACGTAATCACCGTCCCGCCCGTCGTTTGATGCAAAAGAATTGTAATAATGCACTGCGCAGAATTGACAAAAAGAGAGCCGTATGCTACAATGCGGACATCGGAGGGCAGACAGCGGGCTGAACCGCAGCCCGTCCCCCTCTCCGAATATTCGTATGCATAAAGGGTGAAGATCTATGAAGCATTTTCGGATAATCGCACTGCTGCTCTGCGCACTGCTGGCGATGGGCGCCTGCGCAGCCGAGCCTGCCTCGACCGGTTCGTCCGGCTCGGATTCCGCCTCCTCCGCCGTTTCCGAGCCGTCGGTCAGCGTGGACAAGGCCGAGCTGGCGTCGCTGCAGGAAAAGCTGCTCGAAGCGCAGTCGCAGCTTTCCGCCCTGCAGGAGGAAAACAAGAAGCTGCTCGAACGTCTGGCCACGCTGGAGGAAAGCGAAGGCCGGCCGCTGACCAAGCGCAAGCTGTCGAACGGCGCCACGCTGACGTACGAGCCGGGTACGCCCGACGGCCCCGTATACAGCACGTCGCTGGCGAACGGCCTGCGTGTCGTCTATGAGGACGGCGAGGTGGAAATCGGCTCCGGCCTGTCGTCGGTCGAGGTTTCGCCCGACGGTACGCGGCTGCTGTACAATCAGGACTTTGCCTGGGAGTCGGTCGGCACGCTCTGGCTGTACGACTTTGAAACGCGTGAAAAGCAGCAGCTTTCCCTCGACGGTCTGCGCGACGGCTACACGCCCGCGTTCGCCGACTGGCTGGACGACCGGTATGTGCTGTTTGTCGAGCAGTTCGCGTCGGGCACGACCACGGTCGGCGGCGACCTGTGCGTGTACGATACCGAGACGGCGAAATGCTTCCGTCTGACCGAAACGGCGAAGGAGCGCTTTCAAATCTGCTCGTTCGACGTTTACGGCCGGGACTGCGTGGTGTTTGACTGCGTACAGTTGGACGAGGGCTATATGGAAATTGGGGTTTCCTATCCCGTGATGAAGGTGTCCGCGCTGCACGAAAGCATCGAGGCCGGCAAGACCGTCGACCTGCGCGGCTGAGCGGATGCAGATGAGGAAGCATTGCCGTATCCGCCGTATCGCCGTGCCGCTGCTCTGCGCGCTGCTGACGATGGGCGCCTGCGCGTCCGACGGGACGGCGTCCGAGCTGACGGCGCTGCGGAGCGAGCTGGACGCGGCCGTATCCGAGCTGAACGCGCTGCGGGAAGAGCTGTCCGCAGCCGAGGCGCGTCTCGACGAGGCGCGGGCGCAAAACGACGCGCTGACGCACCGCGTGGAAGATCTGGAGGCCGCGGGCGAATATCCGATTTTCAGGCGGACCCTGTCGAACGGCGTTACGCTGATTTACGAGACGCGGCTGCTCGATATTGCGTATGATCCGCTGGAGGAGCGCCGTGCGCACGAGCTGTATGTTCGGTTTGCGGACGGGGAAAAGCGTCTGCTGGGCAGCAGCGTGTCGTCGATCGGTGTCTCGCCCGACGAGACGCGGCTGCTGTACAACGTCGGGTTTTCCGGCAGCGCCGATTCGGGCGACGGGTCGGAAAGCGGCAGCCTTTGGCTGCTCGACTTTGCAACGCGCGTGGAAACGCGGCTCCGGCTTAACGGGATGAGCAGTCAGCACACGCCCGCGTACGCCGACTGGCTGGACGACCGCTATGTGCTGTTCATCGAGCAGCTTGCGTCCGGCTCGTTTACGGTCGGCGGCGATCTGTGCGTCTACGACACCGAGACCGACACTTACCGCCGGCTGACCGATACGGCGAAGGACGGGTTTCAGATCTGTTCGTTCGAGATCGAGGGGCGCGATTATCTCGTGTTCGACTGTGTGCAGTACGACGAAGCGATGATGCCTTGGCATTCCCAAGCCATGCTCGCCATGGCCGAGCTCTACGATGTCATCCGCAGCGGCGGGACTGTCGACCTGCGTCAATAGCTTGTATATGGTCCCATTTTATGGAAGTGTAAATGCGTGAAAGCGGTATCGCAGATAAAACAAACGCGAGCAAAAGCGATTTTACGGCGATATGAGAATAACGAAAACGGCCTGCGGCAATTTGCCGCGGGCCGTTTCTTATTTTTTTCGCCGGATCAGATCCGCCGCGTCGCGGATAATGGGAAGCAGCGCGGCTTTTTCTTCCTCGCTCAGCCCATCCAGCTCAAAAAGAATGCTGCTTTCGGTCATGCTCGGCCGTTTGGGAGAGCAGTTCTCGAAAAAATAGCTAATGTCCACATCCAACGCTGCCGCAAGCCGCAGCAGCAGCTTAACTGTGATATTGCCCCTGCCGCGCTCGATCTGCCCGAGATAGGGCGTGGTCATCCCTGCGCGCAGCGCAAGCTGCTCCTGTGAGATGCCGAGCGCTTGACGGCGTTCCCGAATTTTGTTCCCGAAACTATAGTTATCCATTTAATGGCCTCAAATCATAATTATATTATCTTTTTTTATTATAACCTCTTGCATTTTTCTTTACAATATGATATAGTTTGCATATAAAAGATAAATATAATTATCTTTTCGCCTGATTTCTGCAAAAATTGAAGACAAAAGGAGGAAGATTATATGGCGGGTTGCGGCGTGCTTTTGTTGTTGGCGGGTCTCATATCTTACGGATACGGGGTTACGCTGAACAACGATATGGAAAAGCAGCTTTCCAGTATGTTAGGGAAGGGCGAGGCAAACCCCGGCTCTACATATATTGTACTCGGCGTCGTTGCGATGATCGTCGGGCTGGTGCTGCTTATACTCGGCATCGTCAAAAGCATGAAGGAAAACAGCGACAACAGGGCTTTGCCGGAGGATGCGCGCCCATTGCCGGACGCTTCCGCTTTCTTCTGCGCGTTCTGCGGCGCTGCGCAGGCAGGCAACGCGGTGTTCTGCTCCCAGTGCGGCGTATGCCTGAAAGCGGAGGAGAAGCCCTGTCCCGTCTGCGGCTCTATGCCTGCGGACAACGCGGCGTTTTGCGCGCAATGCGGGACGCGCCTGAAGGAAATGCCGGTGCAGAGAAGCCGATGCCCCGCGTGCGGCACGGTATATCTGACGGAGGAAGCGGCGTTCTGCTCAAAATGCGGTTCGCGCAGGGAAGACCGATGAAGTTGCAGCGCGTTCGGCAGGAATGCAGCTTCGCATTTGCCGAATGTGGCCTGTAAGGACGGTTTTCTCAGCACGATCTCCGATATGCCGGAAAACGGAAAAATTGCTCTCAACAAAAACGTGTTCGCCTGAAACGGTGTTGAATCTAAAAACGAAAAGAGGATAATAAGAAATGAAAACATTCAGAAGCGCGCTGTGCTTTTTGCTGGTCGCCGCGACGGTGCTGGCTTATATTCCGGCCTTTTCCGTCAAGGGAACCGCGGCGGTGGAGAGTCCGGCGGACATAGCTACGATTATAAGCAGGCTGGAGACGATCAAGACCGGCAAATACGGCGTTGGGAAATACTTTACGGAAAACGGAAAGGCCTGCACAAGTCATAGCTCGACAGCCAACTGCCACAAGGCAACAGCCGCGGAGGCCGGAGCTGCGGGTTGCATCCAGTGCTTCGGCTTTGCAAGATATGTCTTTTACCAGCTGTTCGGCAAGCCTCTGCCCATTAACTATTCGAACGCCCGCAAATATGAATTTTCGGCCAATTCAAACCCAACCTATGATTTTACGGGGAATGTGACGGTGGTCGGCCAGTCGACGTCCGCCGACGCCGCGGCGTGGAAAAGCATCCTGTCGCAGGCGCTGCCCGGCGACGTCATCCAAAGATCCAAAACGCCCACCAGTGGGCAGCATACGATGATCGTCGAGTCGGTCGACGCCACGGGCGTACAGATTTTGGATTGCAACGGCACTGCATCCTTATGCAAGATTGACTCCCGCAAAATGACGTGGAGCGATTTAGCGGCAAAGGGGTCGTATTTCACACTTTATCGAGCCGTAAATTACCCGTCTAATAGCGGCGAGATTATGGGTACGCCGCCATCGGATATGGATACGATTGTCCGCAGGCTGGAGACGATTAAGGCCGGCAAATACGGCGTTGGGAAATATTTCACGGAGAATGGGAAGGCCTGCACAAGTCATTCGACATCGAATGGCAGATCCACCAATTGTCATATGGCAACGGCAGCCGAAGCTGGAACAGCGGGCTGCTGGCAGTGCTTCGGCTTCGCAAGATATGTCTTTTACCAGCTGTTCGGAAAGCCTCTGGCCATCAATTACTATCTTGCCCGTAGATATGAGCTTGAACAACTGGACAATATAACGGTAGTCGGCCAGTCGACGTCCGCCAACGCCGCAGCGTGGAAAAGCATCCTGTCGCAGGCGCTGCCCGGCGACGTTATCCAAAGGTCCAAAACGCCGACCAGCGGGCAGCATACGATGATCGTCGAGTCGGTCGACGCCACGGGCGTACAGATTTTGGATTGCAACGGCACTGCATCCTTATGCAAGATTGACTCCCGCAAAATGACGTGGAGCGATTTAGCGGCAAAGGGGTCGTGCTTCACACTTTATCGAGCAAAAAATTACCCGTACAGCACATACACGGTGCGGTATGACGCCAACGGCGGCTCGGGCACTACGGTGAGTTCCGTGCATACATATGGTACGGCAAAAGCGCTCACGGCGAACGGCTATTACAGGGACGGCTACACGTTTCAGGGATGGTCGACAGACAAAAACGCGACGAGCGCCGCATATACGGACAAGCAGAAGGTCTTGAACCTCACCTCCGTTGCCGGCGGTACGGTGACGCTGTACGCAGTCTGGGTACAAAATGCCTGCACTACCCATAAGTATGGTCCTTGGACAAAAGTGAATGATACCACCCATAAGCATACCTGTTCCGTTTGCTTAAATGAGGAAACGGCGAGCCATAGTTGGAATTCCGGTCAAGTGACCAAAGCCGCTACTTGCAAAGAGAATGGGATCAAGACCTATACCTGTACCGCTTGTAAGGCTACCAAAACAGAAGCTATATCTAAGACCAACGCTCACAGCTACGGCTCTTGGGTTAAAGTGAATAACACTACTCATAAGCGCATCTGCTCTGTTTGCTCCAAAGAAGAAAGCGAAAATCATATTTGGAATTCCGGCAGTGTTACCAAGCAGCCTACCTGCAAAGAAGAAGGTGTAAAAACCTACACCTGTACCGGCTGCAGCGGAACGAAAACCGAAGTTATTGCAAAAATCACCACACACAGCTATGATAGCTGGACAAAAACAAGCGATACCCAGCACAAGCATACCTGCTCCGTCTGCGGTAAGGATGAATCGGCAAATCATATATGGAATTCCGGCGTGGTGACAAAACAGCCCACTTGCAAGGATGTAGGCGTAAGGACCTATACCTGCACGGACTGCAATGCCGCTAAAACCGAGACAATCGCAAAGCTGACGACCCATACATATGATCATGCTTGTGATGCAGACTGTAATGTTTGCGGCATGCTTAGAACGATCTCTCATCAGTACGAGACGGTTTGGAGCAAAGATAAAACAAACCACTGGCATGAATGCTCTGTTTGCGGTGAAAAGATAGACGTAACCGTACATACTCCCGGCGCTGAGGCAACCGAAACAACTGCTCAAAAGTGTACCGTCTGCGGTTATGTTATCAAAGCGGCTTTTAATCATACACATAATTATGCTGCTGAATGGACAACAGACGAAATTGGACACTGGCACGCCTGCTCCGGGTGTGAAGAACAGGGGAGTTACACCGCCCACAACTTTGAGAATGCCTGCGATTCAGATTGTTCCGTTTGTGGTTATACTCGTGCAGTTTCTCACAACTTTGGAGAGTCCTATAAGAGCGATGGAGATAGCCACTGGTATGAATGCTCTGAATGCGGTAAAAAGAAGGATGTGGCGGCTCACGAACCCGGCGCTAAGGCAACTGCGACGACGGCCCAGACCTGTACCATTTGCGGCTACGAAATTGTTCCTGCTCTCGAAGCCGATGATGAAACTGATCCTAATACAGGCGGCACCAGCCAAACTGCTGATGCAATAGCGATCACAGATTTGTCGGGCGAACCGGCGAATGATGATAACGCATTGCTATGGGGGATCATTCTTATAGTGGCTTGTATCGGCATTGTTTCGGCTGTTGTAATTGTGGTCAAAAAGAAGAAATAAAAAATATATTATGGCAAAGTACGGATAAATTTTCTAAAAGCAGGTTCTTGTATGTTTATATATTGTTCCGTTATGCAGAGCATGGTTGTTTGCTCCTAAATACGCCGCGCTTGGATTGCTTCCGCTGTAATAAGATTTGAGGGAAATAACTTTTGGAGAAAGCCGGAGAGTCTTTTCAACGGCGGTTGGCGTGTGCGGCGGGAAGCTACGGTTCGGGTGAAGGCCGATGGCTTTGCTGTGCAGTGAAAAATGCGAAAAAGGCTTCTCTTTTCCAAGAGAAGCCTTTTTGCGTGCGTCGGTCTGCGGCATACGAATCTTTTTTATGCCTTTTGAACGATTGCGCTTTTCGGAGAATGCGATGTGTGCCGACGGGTCATACTAAGAAAAGCAAGACCACGGACAAAATCGATTTTGAAAGGAATGCACGAGATATGAAAAGAATCATCGCGTCTCTTGTCGTCGTCGCGCTCGCGGCCGCGTTCGGCTGCGCGTTCGTATCGGCCGCAGAGACGAGCGGCACGCAGACGACCGACGTCAACGTCGCGCAGGGCAAGTCGTATACGACGACCACCGCCGCTTACGGCGAGGGGGAAAACGCATACTATCAGGACAAAGCCGGCACCAAGCTCACCGACGGCGTCATCGGGGACAAGACGCCGTGGAGCGCCGACGTGTTCGTCAAGCTGGCCAAGCCGTCCGAGGGTACGGACGCCTTCAGCAGCGTCGTCATCGACTTGGAGAAGACGTACACGCTCGCTCGGTTTTCGGTCAACTATTACGCCGGTGAAAACGGCGGCGTCTATTATCCGCTGGATGTGAAGGTCTACACCAGCGACGACAAGCAGACCTGGACGCCTATCAGCGGAACGCTGACCGGTCTGGGCGAGACGGCCGACGGCGGTCTGGGTACCAAGCCCGAGGGCGAGTATTTCGGCGAGGCGGTGTTTGACCCGTCGGTCGACGCGCGCGGCCGGTATGTGAAGGTCGAGCTGTACCCCTCGCAGCGCGAGGGCGGGGCGTACAATGACATCTACGTCTCCGAAATCCGCGCGTTCGGCAGCCTCGCAGGCGCCGACGAGTCGAGCGCAGCGTCGTCCGAGACGTCCACGCCGTCCACGGCCGACCGCGGTGTGTTCGCCGCCGCGGTGCTGGCGCTCGTCGCGGTGACGGGCGCGGCCGCCATCATCGGCAAGCGCGTCTGACGCAGACGCGCGGGGATATAGGGGAAGCTGTTCGGGGTTCGGGCGGCTTCCCCGCGTGCGTCAAGGCCCTTGCGCTTGGGAAAGCCGCGCAGAGGGCTTGGATATACAAGGCGCAAAACGGTTTTGGGAAAAGTATAGCGCAAAAGCGGTTTTAGAAAAAACATAGCGCAAGCGGTTTTGGGGGAAAACATAAAAAAACAATTGTACGCGGCGCGGCTTGGTTGAAAGGTTTTGCATATCTGTTTGCCATTTGATAACGTATGTGCTTTGCGTCGTTTGCCGTCGGCAGGTCTTTTCTTGACGAGTCGGGGAGGCCGTCCGGGGTTCGGACGGCTTTTCCCGTTTTTGCGGGCGAAGCGTCGAGCGAAGCACCGGCGCGGACGGGCGGCCGGTCGGTCGTGCGGCGTGCGCGCGCCGTTCTTGCGGAAAGGGTGGCGGCGGGCGTGCCGGCGTGCTTCCTGTACAGAGCGCCGCTTTCCGGCCGGCGGTGTCACACCGAAAGGGTTAAGGCATAAAAGAGGGGAGAAAACAAGCAGGGCTGTGCCTGTTGTCCGCGCTAAGCCGGACTGCGGTTTCTTGCCGAATGCGTCAAAGCATACAAAAGCGAGAAAACAAGCGGGACTACGTCTGCTTCTCTATCGAGTCGGACTGTGTCTGCATATTCATCAAGCTGAGCCGTACCTGCCGCCTCCGTTAGGCAGGGCGGGCCATAACTACTATACGACGTTCTCGTCGTGCGGCAGGCGTGCACCGTTCTTGCGGAAAGGGCGGCGGCGTGTTTTGCGGCACATCGGCGCGATTCTGTACAGAGCCTCAATATCCAGTCGGCGAGTCAAGGCGGGCGTGTTTTGGGCTACAAGATAAACAAAGCACAAAACAAATCGAACTGGGCCTGCCGTTTTCGCCAAGCCGGACTTCGGCTTCTCGCCGAGTGCGTCAAAGCATAGAAAGCGAAAAGACAAGCAGGGCTGTGCCTGTTGTCCGCGCCAAGCCAGACTGCGGTTTCTTGCCGAATGCGTCAAAGCATACAAAAGCGAGAAAACAAGTCGGACTGTGTCTATCCCCATCAAGCCAAGCCGTTCCTGCTGTCCCCGTTAGGTAGGGCGGCCATAACTACTATACGACGTTCTTGTCGTGCGGCGGGCATGTGCCGTCCTTGCGGATGGGGCGGCGGCAGGTTTTGGCGGGCGTGCCGGCGCGGTTTCTGCACAGAGCGCCGCTTTCCGGCCGGCGGTTCAAGCTGGGAGTGTTTTAGGCTACAAGATAAACAAAGCACAAAACAAATCGAACTGTGCCTGTTGTCTGCGCCAAGCCGGACTGCGGCTTCTCGCCGAGTGCGTCAAAGCATACAAAAGCGAGATAACAAGCAGGACTGCGTCTGCATCCCTGTCAAGCCGGCTGTGCCTGCCGTTCTTGCAAAGCCGGACTGCGGCTGTTAAGCGGCGTTTACGACGGGTATGATATACCGCCGTATGAAGGCAGGGGCGGGATTTTTTCTGCGAAAAGATTTGTAAATCGTGCTTTCCAAACCGAAGGGGAAGGGGGTGTCCGTCTTCCCTTCGCGGCGGGTAATGCGGAAGCAAAGCGGGCGGTCGAATGCGTCCACGTCCGCCGAAACAGTCGCACGCTCTGAAAATTGCCGAGCACGGGCGTTTTTCCCGTTGCTGTTGGGGATGTTGTTCCGACGCTTGCGCGGACGCGACCGCTCGTTCTGCGAATGGCAGCGCGCGGGCGTGCTCCGCCTTCTGTATGACAGAGGTACGATTCCTTTATCAGCACCGGCACGTTTGTACATACGGCGAATGGCAGAGCGCAGGCGTTCCGCCCCCTGTTGTTGGGGCTGCGGTTCCGACGCTTGCGCCGGACGCGTCCGAACGGAGCGGGAGCGTAGGGCTTTGCCCTTGCGGCGGATATGGTCCGTATTCGCAGCCGGCGATACGGCTCTGTTCTGCCGAGGCGTAGGGTTCCCGGGGCGGGATGTCCCGAAATCGATTCCGCTCTTTCGGGAGCGTTCGTTCGGGCGGAGATGGCAGCTTTCAGACTGACAGGCCGGGGGACGGCGCCGGTTCTGTACCGCCGTGCAAACGGATGGGATATAAGAACTATCTTTGCTGTGACGTCTGCCGGTATTGGCTTGCTTCGAATTTCGCTGATGCTTTCCTTTTCTCTCTTTCCTTTGATGGGGAGTTGCATGGGCTTCACCCTCTCCTGTGTTTCGCGGCGTCTGCCGTTGTATGCGCATCCTCCCGTGTTATGCGGCGGGTCTTACTATGGCCTGTCTCTATCTCGTCCTGTGTTGTGCGGCTGTTGTCTGTTGTCTGCATTTCACTCTCGTGTTGTGCGGCGGTGATTTCTATGCTTGGCTTGCGTACCGCTCTGTGCTGTGCAGTTGATTTTGTATGCTGTTTGTGTACGGCGGCTGCCTGTGCTTTTGACCCGCGGGTGCCCGTGCTTCCCGTTTTGCGTTTTCTGTTGTCATATGGCTGCTGCCTGTACCGATTCGGTGTTGTATGTGGCTGCCATAGCCGTTGTCTTTGCTTCGGCCTATGGCTGCGTTGCGGTTTTCGCATGCTGTGCTGCGGGGTGCTTATGGAGGCGGGTTTCTTGCGGTATGGTTTGGCGTCGGTAATGCGAGGATGCGCCTCGGCGGGGGTTCTTTGCCTTGCTTCTGCACGCTCTCCTCTTTTTTCGCTCTTTTCCTCACTTTTTGCTTTCGTTTATCCCCTCGTCTTATTTCTTCGTCTTCGCTCTCTGCGCTCGTCTTTGCGCGCAGCCTCGCTTTCCCACTCTCACTCTTCTCTTTCCCTCTCATCCCTTTCCTTCCTCTCATCCCGTTATCTTTGCGCGCTTTTCCTGGCGGACGGCTTTCTTCCGTTGACCTCTTGATTTCTGGCGGAATATATTATATAATATAATAATCCATGCCAATCTGCAAAACACCAACGGGTTTACAAAAAACAAACGGGCGTCCGGCATGCGCTTCGCGGCGATGCGGACGGCCGGTAGGAGCGTGAGGGGTTTGCACATCACGGCGATTACGGCGGCGGTGCGGACGCAGCCGCTGCCCGCGCCCTTCGTCACCGCCGCGCGGCGGGTGGACGCGCTGACCGAGGCGGTCATCACCGTCGAGACCGACGAGGGCTTTTCCGGCCGCTGCGGCGTACCCGACCTCGCGGCCGTCACCGGCGACACGCCCGGCTCGGCCGTGTATGCGGCGGAGCGCATCTTCGCGCCGCTGCTGGTCGGGCGTGAGCTGACGGCGGACGCCGCCGAGCGCTGCGGGAAAGCGCTTTACGGCAATCCGGGCGCGAAGGCGGCGCTGGACGTCGCTGTCCACTTCGCGCTGGCCGCTTCCCGCAAAGCGCCGCTGTGCGAGCTGCTCGGCGGGGAGATGCGCGAGCTGACGACCGACCTGACCGTCAGCGCGGGCCGGCCGGCCGACGTCGCCGCGAACGCGGCAGACGCTTATGCGCGCGGGTTTTCGATTCTGAAAATCAAGCTCGGCACCGACATCGGCGCCGATCTGCAAACGCTGCGCGAGCTGAAGGCGGCGCTGCCGCCCGACGCCTGCCTGCGGCTGGACGCCAATCAGGGCTGGACGGCGGCGGAGGCGCTGCGCGCGGCCGAGCTTTGCACGGCGCTCGGGCTGAACGTAGACTTCCTCGAGCAGCCCACGCCCTGCGCCGACCTTCGTGCGCTGGCCGAGGTCACGCGCGGCACCGAGCTGCGCGTGCTGGCCGACGAATCGGCGCGCGACCCGGAGAGCGTCCGCCGGATCATCGAGACGGGCAGCGCGGATATGGTCAGCATCAAGCTGTTCAAATGCGGCGGCCTGCGCCGGGCGCGCGAGATTGCCGACTGCTGCGCGCGGCAGGGCGTCGGGGTCGTGATGAGCTGTATGCTCGAGGGCGCAGAGGGGACGGCCGCCGCCGCGCATTTTGCGGCTGCGGCGGGCATCGACCGGCTGGACCTCGACGCGCCGCTGCTCTGCGGGCGGACGCGGGCCGGAGACGTGGCCTTCGACGGCTGCCGGATTCGTTTCTTACGGGAGCGTGCGGAATGATCGACGAAAAATATCTGACCGAAAACACCTCGGTGTTCATCTGCGGCGCGGACGGGACGGCGCGCTTTGCGCACAACGAGCGGGCCGTGCGCAAAAGCGCCTCGCTCATCAAGCTGTTCATCGCCGAGGCCGCGCTGCGAAGCGGCATACCGCTTTCCGAGCGCATCGCGGTGCCGAAAAAGGCGTACCTGGGCAACAGCATCCTTTCCGAGCTCAAGCAGCCCGAGGTCACGCTCTACGAGGCGCTGGCGGCGATGCTCGCGTGCAGCGACAACACGGCCACCAACCTGCTCATCGAGCGGCTCGGCGGGTTCGGCGCGCTCAACGCCGCGTTCTGCGCATACGGCGCGCAGCAGACGGCGGTCAACCGCAAAATGCTCGATTTCAAGGCCGCCGAAGCGGGGCGGGACAACCTGACCACCGCCGCCGACTGCGTCGCCTGCCTGCGCCGGCTCTGCGCCGACCCGACCGCGCGGCGGCTGCTGGCGATGCAGAAGGACCGCGAGCGGCTGCTGCGCTACATCCTCTGCGACGTGCATTACATGGGCAAGAGCGGGGACATCGAGGGCGTGTTCCACGACGCGGGCGCGTTCGACGACAGGAACGGGGAGCGCGTGTTCGCCGCCGTGCTCACCGTGCAGACCGAGCGGAGCGCGGCCAAGCGCCTCGCCGGACAGGCCGGACTGCTGGCCTATGGCGGGGAGCGCGGCGTGGCTGCCGGACAGCCCGGCTGAGCGGCCGTTTGCCGCGCGGCGGATTGGCGGCGGGGACGTCCGGCTTGTCGGCCCGCCGTCGTACCGAGCCGATTTTTGTCGAAAAATACAGAAAAAACAAACGACGCGCGGCGCCGCCGTGCGGAAAGGACCTCTTTCATATGGAGACAATCGTATCACGGCAGCCGTCGGCCGCCGGCCGGCTGACGGCGCACCTGTACCGGCACCGCTGGCTGTATCTGCTTGCGGCGCTGCTGTTTGCGCTCTGCATTCTGCCACTGGCGCTGGTGCCGATGCCCAAGGGGCATGACATCCTCTTTCATCTCAACCGCATCGAGGCGCTTTCGGCCGAGATCGAAGCCGGAAACATCCCCGCGCGCATTTACCACACGGTTTACGGCGGCGTCGGCTATGCGAGCGGCATGTTTTACGGCGACTGGCTGCTGTATTTCCCCGCCTGGCTCGTCACGGCCGGCGTCGGCGTGGTGACGGCGTACAAGCTGAACGTTATGCTCGTCACCGTGATGACCTTGCTGATTGCCTTCTTCTGCGCCAAAGCGGCGTTCGGCGATGACCGGTGCGCGTTCACGGCGGCCGTGACCTACGGCTTTTCGGGCTACTTCGCCATCGACACCTACACCCGCGCCGCCGTCGGGGAAATGACGGCGTTCGCCTTCGTGCCGCTGGTCTTTCTCGGGCTTTGGTCGATTCTCTGCGGCGATAAGAAGAAGTGGCTCTGCCTGCCGGTCGGGCTGACCTTTCTGCTGGTCTCGCATGTGCTTTCGGCCTTCGCCGCAGTGCTGTTGTGCGCGGTGTTTTTCCTCTGCTATCTCGGGCGCGTCATCAAAGAGCCGCGCCGGCTGCTGTATATCGGGTGCGCGGTGCTCGTGTTCGCGGTGCTGTCGGCCTCGTTCCTGTTCCCGATGCTCGAGCAGATGGCGAGCGGGACCTTCCTCTCCACCGACGGCACGAGCGCGACCTATTACGGCACGCTGACCCAGCGGTCGCTGCCGTGGTGGGCGTCGGTGTTCGATTTCAACACGCGGCTCGATTACAAGTCGGCCGCCTTCGGCTTCTGGATTCCCAACGGGCTGGGGATGTCCTTCTTCGTGATGCTCGCCGCGTTCGTGCGCTACATCACGCGCATCGACGACAAAAAGAATCTGTTCGTCTTTCTGTACTTCTCGGTGTTCCTCCTGCTGATGACGACCGAGCTGTTCCCGTGGTCGTATTTCCAATCCCTGTGCGGGACGATGCAGTTCCCGTGGCGGCTGCTGCTGTTCGCGACCTTCTTTATGGCGCTGTTCGCCGGACAGTTTATCCGGCAGGCGCCGACGAAAAACGCGTCGGCGGTTTTCTGCACCCTGTTCGTCTGCTGCTCGCTGTTTTCGTACGTTTCGACCGCGAGCGTCTCGATTCTCAATTACGCCAACTACGCCGCGAGCGGCACCGAGATCACCTACAATTACAAGGACAACATCGGCGCGGGCGAATATCTGCCCTCCTCCGATTTGAATCCGCCGTCCTACCGCTCGTTTCTGTACAACCGTCGGGACAGGGTGACGACGAACAACGCTTCTCTCGGCACGCTGAAGGCCGAGCGCGGGCATGGCAGCGTCTCGGTCGCTTTTTCGGGAAACAAAGAGGTTGACACCTACATCGACGTGCCGCTGCTTATGTATAAGGGCTACGCCGCCCGCGTCACGCTTGAGAAGGACGGCAGCGAGGTGGAGCTGCCGGTCGGCTACGGGGAGAACAACCTCGTGCGCGTGCATTTGCAGGGCGTTGCCGCCGGCACGGTGACGGTCTGGTACGAGGGGACGGCCGTGCAGAAGGTCTCGTTCGTTGTCACGGCGGTCGGGTTCGGCCTGCTGCTGGCGGGCGGCTGCGCATACGCCGTACTCCGCAGGCGCCGGAGCGGCGGGACGCCTGCCGGCGGGCAGGCGTCTCAGCCGGCGATCAGCTCGGAGACCGTGACGAAGGAATAGCCCCGCTCGATCAGCTCGGGCAGGATGATTTCCAGCGCCTCGGCCGTGGGGCTTGTGCCGTATACGTTGTCGTGAAACAGGATGATGTCGCCGAATTTCACGTCGCGGAGCACGGTTTGGACGACGCTCTCCACGGGCGGCGAGGCCCAGTCGCGCGTGTCCATCCGCCACGACCACAGCACACATTTGTAGCCCGACGCGCATATGCTTTCTATCATAGAGCCGCTGATGTTGCCGCCCGGCGGGCGGAAGAGCACCGGCGAATAATCGAAGGTGCTCTCCAGAAGCTCGGTTGTTTTGGCCGCCTCCTCCAGCAGCGCGTCGCTGCTGCCGCTGCGGAGCGGGTGCGTATAGGTGTGGTTGCCGATTTCGTGTCCGTCGTCGAGAATGCGGCGGACGACCGCCTCGTTGCCGGCGATGTTCTTGCCGATGACGAAGAAGGTGCCCTTGGCGCCGTACTTCTCCAGCACGTCCAGCACCTTCGGCGTCTGCTCGGGGTGCGGGCCGTCGTCGAACGTCAGCGCGACGACCTTGCCGCCGTTCGGGTTCTCGGAAAAGACCATGCCCTTTTCCTTATAATAGTCCAGTTCCGCTGCGGTCGTCTGCGGTACGCACAGCTCGTCCACGCGTCCGAAGCGGTAGCCCTCGTTCTTGAGCGTGACGATGACGTCCTCGAGGATGGCCGCGTTGGTGGCCGAGGTCGGGTGCAGCAGCATCACCATCCCGTTGTGGACGTTGGAAAGGATTTTTTCCTTCGCCGCCTGCGGGTCGGGCTGCTTATTGTTGTCCCAGTCGGCGTAGGCGAAGGACCAGAACACCGGCGTCAGCCCCAGCCGCGCGCAGTTTTGGAGCGTCTGCTCGGTGAACGCGCCCTCCGGCGGGCGGAACAGTTTGCTCATCGTGTAGCCGGTGTATTCGGCGTACAGCGCTTCCAGGTCGGTGATTTCCTTTTCAAACGCTTCAAACGGCATATTCGACATATTCTTGTGCGAATAGGAATGGTTGCCCACCAGATGCCCTTCCTCGTGCATCCGCTTGACGAGCGCGGTGTTGGATTTGACGAGATTGGGCAGAATAAAGAAGGTCCCGGGCACCTCCTGCCGCTTGAGGACGTCCAGCGTCTTTTCGACGTTGCCGTTCTCGTAGCCGGCGTCGAAGGTCAGGTAAATCACCTTCTCCTCGCTGCTTCCGAGGTAAACGCAGCCGTATTTATCGATAAACGCCTCGCCGCCGTACACCTCGGGCTGCCGGTGCTCGGAGTTGGGCTTGAAATACCAGCCCGGCGCCGTCGCGGCCGCCGCGTTCGACACGAAAGCGAACGTCAGAAGCAGAGACAGGAGCAGGGCTTTTGTTGATTTTTTGATGTTTCATCATCTCCTCCCAACGATTAGTTTTTCCGTTTGCGCCCGCGTTTACTGCTTGTAAAAAATACATATTGCAGACCCTTCTGCGGCCTGCGCGCCGCAAAAACGCGGCCTTTTCAAAAAATTTCCAACAAAGGAGAAAGCGAAATGATCGTTTGCGCGCCGTCCGCCGTCCTCTACCGCTATCCCGACGCCAAAAGCGAGATGACCGACGAGCTGCTGTTCGGCACCGTCTGCGAGCTGTTGGACACGGTGGACGACTACTGCCGCGTCGAGACCGACTACGGCTATCGCGGCTATCTGCGCCGCTGCGACCTGAGCGCGGGCGGCCAGCAGCCGTCGCGGGTCGTCAGCGTGCCCTTTGCCGATTTGCTGTTCACGCCCGAATACCGCCGCGCGCCGCGGATGGTGCTGCCGATGGGCAGCGTGGTCGACGCGGCCTATTCCAAGACCGAGCCGCGGTTCGCGTTCGTGTATATGCCCGATAAAACCGTCTGCTGCATCCGCAAGGAATGCCTGTCGCCGCTGCCCGCGCCGGCGGACGAGCGGACGACGCGCGGGGCTGTCGTGCGCACGGCGCAGTCCTTCCTCGGGACGCAATACCGCTGGGGCGGCAAAACGCACGCGGGCGTGGACTGCTCGGGGCTGGCGTTTATGTGCTATCGGATGAGCGGGCTGACGCTCTACCGCGACGCGGTGATGGAGAAGTCCGCAATCCTGCGCGAAATCGAGTACGGGCAGGCGCAGCCGGGCGATCTGCTGTTCTTCCGCGGCCATGTGGCGGTGTACGCCGGCGGCGGGCGGTTTATCCACGCGTCGGCTTCGGCGGGGCGGGTCGAGTACGGCAGCATCGAGCCGGACGACGAGCTGTTTTCCCCTGATCTGCGCGAAAATCTTTTACATACGGGAACGGTATTTTGAATGAACGAACAAAGAATGGTGCCGCCGGAGGAAATCGAGCGGCAGAAGGCCGTCGCCGCCCGTCTGAAGGCCGCGGGCGGCGGCCGGGTCTGGATCAAGACCTTCGGCTGCCAGCAGAACGAGGCGGACAGCGAAAAGCTGCTCGGCATCTGCGAGCTGTGCGGCTATACCCCGACCGACGATCCGGCGCAGGCCGACCTGATCCTCATCAACACCTGCGCCATCCGCGAGCATGCCGAGCTGCGCGCGCTCTCGGGCGCGGGGCAGCTTAAAAAGCTCAAGGCGGACAAGCCCAGGCTGCTCATCGCCGTCTGCGGCTGTATGGTCGAGCAGGAGCACCGGCGCAGGCAGCTTTTCACCAGCTACCCGTATGTGGACTTCCTGTTCGGCACGGACAGGCTGCATCTGCTGCCCGAGCTGCTGGAGCGCGCCGGACGCGAAAAGAAGCGCTTCGCCGTGACCGCCTCGCAGCCGGGCGGAGATTTCGGCGTCATCAGCGAGGGGCTGCCCGTTCATCGGGCGAGCGCCTACCGCGCGTGGCTGCCGGTGATGTACGGCTGCAACAACTTTTGCAGCTATTGCGTCGTGCCCTTCGTCCGCGGCCGCGAGCGCAGCCGGGACACCGAGACCGTTCTGCGCGAGGCGCGCGGCTTGATTGAGGGCGGCTGCCGCGACATCACGCTGCTGGGGCAGAACGTCAATTCCTACGCCGGCGATACGGATTTCCCCGGGCTGATGCGGCGGATTCTGGCGCTGCCGGGCGACTTCTGGCTGCGGTTTATGACCAGCCATCCGAAGGACGCGTCCCGCGCGCTGGTCGATGCGATGCACGAGAGCGAAAAGGCCGCCCGCCACTTCCACCTGCCGGTGCAGTCGGGCAGCGACCGCGTTCTGGCGCGGATGAACCGGCGCTACACCGCCGCGGAATATCTGGAAAAGGTCGCGTATATCCGCGAGCGGCTGCCCGACGCGGCCATCACCAGCGACGTGATCTGCGGCTTCCCCGGCGAGACCGACGAGGATTTCGAGAAAACCGTCGAGCTGGTCGGGCGCGCGGGCTTCGATATGCTCTATACCTTCGTCTACTCGCCGCGCGTCGGCAGCGCCGCGGCGGAAATGAAGGACCAGATCCCGCACGAGGAGAAGGTCAGGCGCTTCGAGCGGCTCTCGGCGTTCCAGAACGAGCGCGCGGCGGCCATCAACGCGTCCTACGTCGGGAAAACGCTGCGCGTGCTGTCGGACGGCGCGGGCGAAAACGGTATATATTCGGGCAGAAGCTCGCAGAATAAGATCGTAACCTTCGACCGCGCGGTCGCGGCGGGCAGCTTTGCGCAGGTGGAGATCACCGGCGCGCAGGCCTACGCGCTCTCGGGCGTCGTAACGGACCGATAAAGACAAAAATAAAAAGGAAAAGGTTGAACGAAACAATGACGGACAAAATGACGAGCCTTGTAAACGATTTGGGAGAGGAGCTGCGCGAAAGCGCGGAGGTGCGGGAGTACCTTGCCGCGCGCGACGCCTACGCCGCCGACCGCGCCATCAGCGAAAAGGTGGCCGAATACAACGTGCAGCGCATGGTGTACGAGCAGGAGAGCGCCAAGGACGAGAAGGATACGCTGCTGCTGGACCAGATTCAGAAGCGGATGGACGATTTGTACGGCGAAATCACCGAGAACGATGTGATGAAGCGCTATGTGGCCGCCGAGGACGGCGTCAATACGCTGTTCGGCGAGATCAACCGGATTTTGCAGAGCTTTGTGATTCCGGAGGAGGAGCATAGCTGCGGCGGCGACTGCGGACACTGCGGCGGCTGCCACTGAAAGCGCGATATTCCGTAAAAATACAGGGGGAGAGATCGATATGGCCGTTTCGCCGATGATGCAGCAGTATTTCACAATCAAGCGCGAATACCCGGACTGCATCCTGCTTTTTCGACTGGGCGACTTTTACGAAATGTTTTACGACGACGCCGTGACCGCCTCGCAGGCGCTCGAGCTGGTGCTGACCGGCAAGGACTGCGGCGGCGGCGAGCGCGCGCCGATGTGCGGCGTGCCGTACCATGCGGTGGAGAGCTACATTTCCAAGCTCATCACCAAGGGCTACCGCGTGGCCGTCTGCGAGCAGTTGGAGGACCCGGCGCAGTCGAAGGGAATCGTCAAGCGCGACGTGGTGCGCGTCGTCACGCCCGGCACCGTGACCGAGGGGGCCTTTCTGGCCGCGGACAAGAACAATTATATCTGCTCGCTCTATTATGAGAACGGCCGCTACGGCGCCGCGTATGCGGACATCTCCACTGGCGCGCTGTACGCGACCGACCTGCCGACCGAGGACGTCAAGAGCGCGCTGCTCTCGTCGCTGACCTCTTACGCGCCCAGCGAGATCATCACCGACGGCTCGCTGGACGAGGAGGTGCTGGCGTATCTGAAGGACCGCTTCGGCACGCTGATTACGCAGGTGGACAAGTCCGAGTTCGACTACGACAAGGCGGAAAAGGAGATCGCCTCCCTGACCGCGGACGAGGACGACGCCGAGCACGGGCCGCTCTGCCTGCGCGCGGTGGGCGCGCTGATTGCGTATCTGCGCCGCACGCAGAAGGACACGGTGGCCTATCTGCGGCATATCCATTTCTATTCCGACACGAAATACCTGTCGATGGACGCGTTCACCAAGCGCAGCCTCGAGCTGACCGAGTCGATTGCGAACCGCGACAAGCGGGGCAGCCTGCTCGGTGCCATCGACAGCACCGGCTCGGCGCCGGGCGCGCGGCTGCTGCGCAAATGGGTGCTCAACCCGCTGCTGGACGTCGAGGCGATTTCGGCCCGGCAGGACGCGGTGGAGGAGCTGAAAAATGCCACCGTCGTCCGCAAGGAGCTGTACCGCCTGTTCCGCTCGGTCATCGATATGGAGCGGATGACCACGCGCATCATCTACAACACCGCCGGCGCGGGCGATTTGAAGCTGCTGGAGGGCACGCTGCGGGTGATCCCCGAGGTGAAGGCGCAGCTTGCGCAGCTTCACTGCGGGACACTCCGCGCGCTCGACGAGTCGCTCGAGACGCTGTCCGACGTGGCCGACAGCATCGGCAACACGATTATGGAAAACCCCGCCGGCACGCTCAAGGACGGCAACCTCATCCGCAACGGCGCCAACGAGGTCGTCGACGAGCTGCGGCTGATGGTGCTGGACGGCAAAGCGTGGCTGGCCAAGATCGAGCAGCTCGAGAAGGAGCGCACCGGCATCCGCACGCTGAAGGTCGGGTACAACAAGGTGTTCGGCTACTACATAGAGGTTTCCAAGTCCTTCGCCGGCTCGGTGCCGTCCAACTACATCCGCCGGCAGACGCTGGCCAACAGCGAGCGCTACGTCACCGACGAGCTCAAGGATATGGAAAGCCGCATTCTCAGCGCCAAGGAGCGGCTGTTCGCGCTTGAATACGAGATTTTCCAGAAGCTGCGCGAGGTCATCCTCCAGTCGGCCGAGCGCATCAAGAAGGCCGCGGCGGTGCTGGCCGAGCTGGACGTTTACACCTCGTTCGCGACGACGGCGGCGGATCTGCAGATGGTCCGGCCGCTCGTGGACGATTCGGACGGCCTTTCGATCACGGAGGGGCGTCACATCGTTGTCGAAAAACATCTGAAAAAGACGTATTTCGTCCCCAACGACTGCCGTTTCGACGGCGAAAGCGAACGGCTGCTGCTGATTACGGGCCCGAACATGGCGGGCAAATCGACGTACATGCGGCAGGTGGCGCTGATTGTGCTGCTGGCGCAGATCGGCTCGTTCGTACCCGCCGCGCAGGCGCACATCGGGCTTGCGGACAAGATTTTCACCCGCGTGGGCGCGTCGGACGATCTGGCGGGCGGCAGCTCGACCTTTATGCTGGAGATGAGCGAGGTCGCCACCATCCTGCGCAGCGCCACGAAGCGGTCGCTGATCGTCTACGACGAGATCGGGCGCGGCACCTCGACGTTCGACGGGATGAGCATCGCGCGCGCGGTGATGGAGTACACGGTCGGCCATATCGGCGCGCGGACGCTGTTCGCCACGCATTACCACGAGCTGACCGCGCTGGAGGGCGCGTGCCCGGGCGTGGTCAATTACAACATCGCGGCCAAGAAGCGGGGCGGCGAAATCATCTTCCTGCGCAAGATTGTGCGCGGCGCGGCGGACGAGAGCTACGGCATCGAGGTGGCGTCGCTGGCCGGCGTGCCGAAGGAGGTCGTCGGGCGCGCGCGGGAGATTTTGTCCGAAATCGAAACCGACTCCGTCCGCGCCGTACCGCGTCCGGCCGCGGCGCCGCAGGTTTCGGCGGCTGCGGAGGACGTTTTGGACCGGCTGCGCGCGCTCAACGTGGAGACGATCACGCCCATCGAGGCGATGTCGATCCTCTACGAGCTGAAAAACGCCTCGGCCGCAGAATGAGAGGGACGGCGTATGGCGACGATTAACTTGCTCGACGCGCAGAGCGCGAACATGATTGCGGCCGGCGAGGTGGTCGAACGGCCCGCGAGCGCGCTCAAGGAACTGCTGGAGAACGCGCTGGACGCGCACGCGCGCAAGATCCGCGTCGACATCCGCGACGGCGGCCGCGTGCAGATCGCGGTCACCGACAACGGCGACGGCATCGAGATGGAGGACATGCCCCGCAGCGTGCTGCGGCACGCGACGAGCAAAATCAAAACCGGCGCCGACATCGACGGCGTGCGGACGCTCGGCTTCCGCGGCGAGGCGCTGGCGGCCATCGCGGCCGTCTCGCGCCTGCAAATCGTTTCGCGCCGGCGCGGTGCGGACGAGGGCTATCTTTTTGAAATCTGCGACGGGCAGAGCAAGCTCACCGAGGTCGGCTGCCCCGCCGGCACGACGGTGCTGGTGGAGGACCTGTTCTTCAACACGCCCGCGCGCCGGAAATTCCTCAAGCGCGACGGCAGCGAGGCGGCCGCCTGCGTGGCGGCGGCGGCGCGGCTGGCGCTGTCGCACCCCGAGGTGTCGGTCGAGATGCTGGTCGACGGCACGGAGAAGTTCCACACCACCGGCGACGGGGATTTGTACAGCGCCATCTATGCAATCTACGGCCGCAGCGTGGCCAAGACGATGATGCCGGTGGAGTATTATCTGGACGGCGTGAGCGTGGCGGGCTTCGTCTCGACGCCGGAGGCGGCGCGCGGCAGCCGCACGATGCAGCTTTTTTACGTCAACCGCCGGTTCGTCTATTCCAAGACGCTTTCGGCCGCGGTCGAGGAGGCCTGCCGCTCCTTCCTGCCGGCCAAGCGCTTCCCCGCCGCGGTGCTGTCGGTCAGCATCGACCCGCACCAGACAGACGTCAACGTGCATCCGGCCAAGACCGAGATCAAGTTCGCCGACGAAAAGAAGGTGTTTTCCGCCGTGTATTACGGCGT
>ERZ827512.1360-NODE-1360-length-24575-cov-3.910848_pt1 | contig 24575 bp, 20 predicted proteins | sample MGYA00519916_ERZ827512 | MGnify/ENA primary metagenome ERZ827512 (study PRJEB31778, sample SAMEA3449335) | human gut metagenome | biome: human gut; feature: human-associated habitat; material: faeces | place: United Kingdom | collected 2010/2012 ... | reverse complement strand
GGCGAAACTTGCCCGACTGAGGTGCGTCGACGGGAAAGAGTTTGAAACGCGGGGCGTTTCAAACTCTGCAAGTTTCGCCTATGGCGAAACTTGCCCGACTGAGGTGCGTCGACGGGAAAGAGTTTGAAACGCGGGGCGTTTCAAACTCTGCAAGTTTCGCCTGCGGCGAAACTTGCCCGACTGAGATGCGTCGGTGGGAGAGAGTTTGAAACGCGGGGCGTTTCAAACTCTGCAAGTTTCACCTACGGTGAAACTTGTGGCTGAGGTGCGCTGACGGAAGTCTATTGAGAGTCTAAGGCGCGGGACGCTTCAAACTCTGCTATATTATTAAGATGTAATCAAAAGGTTGAGGCGCGGGAGCGCTTCAAGCCTTGCCGATATACGGGCGGACGCGCGCCGGAAGGCCGGCATGCCGCGTTACGGCCGGACAGCGGGAGCGGTGCGGGAAACCCACCACTGCGGCGCGCAAACGCCGCGGCGCCGAATCCGATACGAAAATAACACACCGAAGGGACCCCAAGATGTCTTTTATCCAAGCTGAAAACCTCACCTTCGCCTACCGCGAGGGCGAGGAGCAAGTCATACGGAATATCAGCCTGTCGATCGAACAGGGCACCTATACGGCCATCATCGGGCACAACGGCAGCGGCAAAAGCACGCTGGCCAAGCTGCTCTGCGGCATTTTGACGCCGACGGGCGGCCGCGTGACCGTCGGCGGCATCGACACGACCGACGAGGAAAACGCGTTCGCGCTCCGCCAGCTCTGCGGGATGGTGTTCCAGAACCCCGACAACCAGATCGTCGCCTCGGTCGTGGAGGAGGACGTCGCCTTCGCGCCCGAGAACTTAGGGATGCCGCCGGCGGAAATCCGCCGCACGGTGGACGAATGCCTGAAGGCGGTCGGGATGACCGAGTACGCCAAGCATTCGGCGGCCAAGCTGTCGGGCGGCCAGAAGCAGCGCGTGGCCATCGCGGGCATTCTGGCGATGAGCCCGAAGTGCATCGTGTTCGACGAGGCCACCGCCATGCTCGACCCCGCCGGCCGGCGCGACATCGCCGCCGCGATGCGGCACCTCAACCGCGAGAAGGGCATCACCGTCATCACCATCACCCATTATATGAACGAAGCCGTCGAGGCCGACCGCGTCATCGCGCTCAACCGCGGCGAAATCTTCAAGGACGGCACGCCCAAGCAGATTTTCTCCGACGTCGCCGGACTGCTGGAAATCGGCCTTTCGGTGCCGCAGGTGACCGAGTTCGCCTACCTGCTCGGACAGGCGGGCTACGAGCTGCCGGCAGGGCTGCTGCACACGATGGAGGCCGCCGACGCGTTCGAGGCGCTCCTGACCCGCCTGCGTGGGAGAGAGGGGGCTGCGCAATGAGCCTTACGCTGGAAAACATCGGCGTCGTTTACGGCGAAAACACGCCCTTCCGCCATACCGCGCTCAAGGACATCAGCATCGCCTTCCCCAAGGGGAAGGTGACCGGCATCATCGGGCACACCGGCAGCGGCAAAAGCACGCTGGCGATGCTGCTCAACGGGCTGCTCAAGCCGACGTCCGGCCGCGTGCTGCTCGACGGGGAGGACATCTGGGCCAAGCCGAAGGAAATCCGCTCGGTCCGCTTCCGGGTGGGGCTGGTGTTCCAGTACCCCGAATATCAGCTTTTTGACGAGACCGTGCGGGCGGACATCGCCTTCGGTCCGAAAAATATGGGACTGTCCGCCGAGGAATGCGATTCGCGCGTGGCGCGCGCGGCGTCCTTCTGCGGCGTCGACGAAAAAATGCTCGCCCGCTCGCCCTTCGAGCTGTCGGGCGGACAGAAGCGGCGCGCGGCCATCGCCGGCGTGCTGGCGATGGACCCGGAGGTGCTCGTCCTCGACGAGCCGGCGGCGGGGCTGGACCCGCGCGGCCGCGAGGAAATCCTCGGCGGGCTGATGGACTACCAGAAGCAGCGGCAGAGCACGATGCTCATCATCTCGCACAGCATGGAGGACATCGCGAAATACGCCGACTCCATCCTCGTGCTCAAGGAGGGCGAGGTGTTCCTCTTCGGCACGGTGGAGGAGGTCTTTGCCGACGCGCAGCGGCTGTTTGACTCCTCGCTCGACCTGCCGCAGATCACCAAGCTCTTCGTCGAGCTGCAAAAGCGCGGCCTTGCCGACCGCACCGACGTCTACACCGTCGGCTACGCGGTCAAAACGGCGGCAAAGCTCGCCGAAAACGCTGCAAAGGAACAGTGATTCATGCTCAAAGACATTACCTTCGGCCAGTTCTTCCCGGGCGAAAGCCTGCTGCATAAAACCGACGCGCGGTTCAAAATCGTCATCCTCATCGTCTACCTCGTGCTGGTGCTGCTGGCGAAAAGCGCGGCGGCGTTCCTCTTCGTCGCGCTGCTGACGGCGGCGCTGCTGCTCTGCTCGCGGCTGTCGTGGCGCATCCTGCTGAAAGGGCTCAAGCCGCTGCTGTTCATCCTGCTGTTCACCGCGCTCATCAACCTGTTCGCCACGCAGGGCCAGACGGTGCTCTGGCAGTGGTCGTTCCTCCGCATCACAAAAGAGGGGCTGCTCAACGCGGTGTTTATGCTCTGCCGGCTGCTGTCGCTGTTTCTGGGCAGCTCGGTCATCCTAACCTACACCACCTCCCCGCTCGATTTGACCGACGGCATCGAGCGGCTGCTCTCCCCGCTGCGGCACCTGCATGTGCCGGTGCACGATTTCGCGATGATGATGACCATCGCGCTGCGCTTCATCCCCACGCTCATCGAGGAGACCGACAAGATTATGTCCGCGCAGAAGGCGCGCGGCTCGGACTTCGAGACCGGCAGCCTGCTGCGCCGCCTCAAGGCGATGATACCGATTCTGATTCCCCTGTTTTACTCGGCCATCCGGCGCGCGTACGACCTGGCGGAGGCGATGGAGTGCCGCTGCTACAACGGCGGCGCGAACCGCACGCGGATGAAGGTGCTAAAAGCAAGATTCTCCGACTTTGCGTTCCTGTTCGTGATGCTCGCCTGCACGGCCGCCGTCGTGCTGCTCAACGGGGTATCGCTGTCGTGACGCGGGTGGCGCTGACGCTCGCCTTCGACGGCACGCGCTACTGCGGCTGGCAGGCGCAGAAAAACGGGCTGTCCGTGCAGACCGCCGTCTGCGAGGCCGCCGCGAAGGTTTACGGCGCGCCGGTGCCGGTCACCGGCTGCTCGCGGACCGACGCGGGCGTGCATGCCTGCGGCTTCGTCTGCCATATGGACGTCCCCTTCGTCATCCCGCCCGACGCGCTGCCGCTCGCGCTCAACCGCGCGCTGCCGCCGGACATCGCGGTGCGCGCCGCCTGCGAGACAGACGGGACGTTCCACGCGCGGTACAGCGCGGCGGGAAAGGAATACGTTTACCGCATCCGCAACAGCCGCCTGCGCGACCCGTTTGAAAACGGCCGCGCGCTGCTCTGGCCGCACCCGCTCGACGCTGCGGCGCTCGACGACGCCGCGCAGGCCTTCGTCGGCCGGCACGACTTCCGCTCGTGTATGGCGTCCGGCTCGAAAATCACCGACACGGTGCGGCGCGTGTTCCGCTTCCGCGTCCGGCGCGAGGGCGAGCTTGTCACGATGACGGTGGCGGCGGACGGCTTTCTGTACAATATGGTCCGCATTATGGCCGGCACGCTGCTGTGCCCGGGCGTTACGGCGGAAAAAATCACGCGCATTCTGGACGCGCGCGAGCGCGGACAGGCCGGCGCGACAGCGCCGGCGCACGGGCTGTATCTCAGCCGCGTTTTTTACCCGGACGGCCTTCTGACGCCGCCCGCCTCTACGACACCGAAAGGACAGGCAACCGATGGGCGTTTTTTCCATCTTCCGCGAGCCGGGGAAGAAATCCGACCCGGCGAAGGTCAAAATCCCCTCGAGGGAAGCATATTATGAAACGATCGCCCGGCGCATCTCGTTTGCCAAATACGCGCTCATCCTGCTGAGCGTCTGCTTCGCGGCGTTCGCCTTTACCTTCTACGGCGACGAGCTGACGATCGAAAACTTCCGCTATATGCTCAAATTCGTGTCCTTCGACCCCGTGACCGTCGGCACCGACGGCTCGCGCGTGGTCTACGACTACGACGCGGGCAACCTCGGCGCCGTGGTGCGCGGCGATCTGGCGGTGGTCAACAAGACCGGCATCAGCGTGTACGATTTCAACTCCCGCCGCGTACTGAAAAGCAGCTTCTCGTATGCCGACCCGCTCGTGCGCACGTCCGACCGCAACGTTTACGTCTGCGATCTGGGCGGCAGGGAATTAGAGGTGTTCACCTCCTATTCCTCGGTGCTGAAGCAGACCTACGAATACCCCATTCTGGGGCTGGACGTGACGGACGGCGGCGCGTTCGCCGTGATTTCCAAAAAACGCAACTACCGCTCGGGCGTATGGGTGTACGACGAGAACTTCAACACGATCTACACCGCGTTCTTCGGCGCCGGAAGCGACGACCGCGACCGCGAGATTCTGGACGTGGCGCTGCGCGGGGACAAGAACGAGCTGCTCGCCGCGGCCTTCTACACCACCGAAAGCGGGGAATTTGAAACCTGCCTGATGCGGATGGACCTGACGCAGGAGGACAGCTATACGACGCAAACCTTCACCGGCGAGCTGCCCTGGCAGGTCGCGTACCGCGACGACGGCGGCTTCTGGCTGCTGACCAACAAGGCGCTGCGCTCGTTCGCCGCCGACGGCAGCTTGCTGCTGGAGGAGCTTTACGGCACGCGCAGCGTGCAGAAATTCGAGCTGGGCGAAAAATACGCGTCGCTTGCATACGGAAGCGACGGTTTTGGCAACGATATGAGTACCGATTTCTTTGCCGCGGACGAAAAGCGCAGGACGGTCTCGGGCAGCGCGGTCACGGACGTCGTTTTTCTGGACGAGCGGGCGTTCCTGCTGCGCGACGGCGAGCTGCTGTCGCTTTCTCTCGACGGTGGGGAGGACGCGCGACGGCCGCTGTCCCAAACCTACACGTCGCTGCTGACCGCGCCGGAGTCGGCGCAGATCGTGCTGTTTTCCGGCTCGGAGGCCGTGATTTTAGACATCGACGGCATCGGAGACGCCGCCGAATAGCAAACGGAGGGCAATATGAGCGCTATATTGGATATACTGATTGTCGTCATCATCGGCGTAACGATCGGCTTTGCGGTGAAAAACGGCTTCGTCAAGACCGTGCTGTCGGCGGCGAGCTTTCTCATCGCGCTGGTGGTCGCCTTTCTGTTCGTCGCACCCGTGCGCGACGCGTTTCTGGAAAGCGGGATGGCGGTCAAGGTGCGGACGGCGGTGGACGAGAGCATCACCTCCTTCGTCACCGACACGTCGGAGGAGCAGGAGGAACTGCCCGAATTCCTGACCAAGCTGGAATTCATCGGCATCGATAAGGACGAATTGCAGACAAAATGGAACGACTGGCGCAGCGGGAACACCGAGACGCTCAAAAACGAGCTTGTCGGATACGTCTCCGAGCCGGTCCTGCGCGCGGTGGCGACCTTTACGGCCTTCATCCTGCTCTACCTCGGCTCGGTGCTGGTGCTGCGGCTGGCGGCCTATCTGCTCGACAAGCTGACCGACCTGCCCATCCTGCGGCAGGCCAACAAGCTGCTGGGACTGGCCGCGGGCGTCGTGCTGGCGCTGCTGCGCGTCTGGCTTTTCTGCGCGGTGGTGCGGCTTCTGCTGCCCTGCGCCGATACGCTCGGGCTGGACTTCGTCTCCCGCATCGACCCGTCGGCGACCTTCCTGTTCAAATTCTTTTACGAAAACAACTTCTTCAATTTCTTCTTTGCCTGAGCCGGCAGACGTGCCGTCCGGCGGGACGCGTTTCCCGCGCCGGGCCGCGCAAACCCTTGATTGAACCTGATGCCGCCCTGCGGGCGGCGGAACGGAGTACGGAATGGAAAAAAGACAGATCCCCAATATTCTCTCGGCCATCCGGCTGCTGGCGGTGCCGGTCTTCGTCGTCGTCTTCTTCTCGGACCTCCCCCACGCGAACCTGTGGGCGCTGGCCATCTTTGTCGCAGCGGAACTGACCGACATCCTCGACGGATACCTCGCGCGCCGGAACGGGTGGATCACCGACGTCGGAAAGATTCTTGACCCGCTGGCCGACAAGCTGATGCAGGCGGCGGCCATCATCTCGCTGGCCGTCAAGCAGCCGGTCCTAATCTGGCTGACGGTGCTCTTTGTGCTCAAGGAGACCTTTATGCTCATCGGCGCCTATGTGATTCTGAAAAAGCGCAAGGACATCGTCGTTTCCTCATGGTACGGCAAGGCGGCCTCGGCGATCTTCGCCTGCACGGTCACCGCGCTGCTGCTGCTTTGGGAGAATTACGCCGTCACGCTGGCGCTGAGCATCCTGCTCGGGATCGTGATCCTGTTTGCGTTTATTATGTATTATATCAAAATCTTTCGCGGCAAATACGGGCTGAAAACGCCCCGGCAGCCGTGAAGCATAACGAAAGGCAGAACTGAATGATGCAAATGAAGCTGTGTTCCCGCTGCAAAAAGCGTGTGGCGGTGATTTACGTTACGAAAACCGAAAACGGGCAGACCACCTCGGAGGGGCTGTGCCTGCGCTGCGCGAAGGAGCTGGGCATCAAGCCGATGAGCGACATCATCCGCAAGCTCGGCATTTCGGAGGAGGAATTCGACGCGATGGCCGACGAGGTGGCGGGGATGATCCCCTTCGTCGAGCCGGACGACGAATCAGACAACGAGGGCCGCGCGCCCGCGCTCGACTTCAACGCCATCATGGGCGGCGGCCTGCCGGTCGAACGGCAGACCGAGCCCGAGCGGAGCGCGAAGGGCGACGGCAAGCCCAAGCGCAAATACCTTTCCCAATTCTGTATGGACCTGACCGGCAAGGCGCGCGAAAAGAAGCTGGACGCCGTCGTCGGCCGTGAAAAAGAGCTGGAGCGCGTGATGCAGATTCTCTGCCGCCGCCAGAAGAACAACCCCTGCCTCATCGGCGAGCCGGGCGTGGGCAAAACGGCGGTGGCCGAAGCGCTCGCGCAGCGCATCGTCGACGGAAAGGTTCCCGGCAAGCTGTCCGACAAGGAGGTCTATCTGGTGGATATGACCGCCATCGTCGCCGGCACGCAGTTCCGCGGCCAGTTTGAGAACCGGATGAAGGGGCTCATCGACGAGGTGAAAAAGCTCGGGAACATCATCCTCGTCATCGACGAAATCCACTCCATCGTCGGCGCGGGCGACGCGGAGGGCGGCATGAACGCGGCCAACATCTTAAAGCCGGCGCTTTCGCGCGGGGAGATTCAGGTCATCGGCGCGACGACGCTGACCGAGTACCGCAAGCACATCGAAAACGACTCGGCGCTCGAGCGGCGCTTCCAGCCGGTCATCATCAACGAGCCGTCGGTCGAATCGACGGTCGAGATTCTCAAGGGCATCAAAAAATATTACGAGAGCTACCACGGCATCAAAATTTCCGACGAGCTCATCCGCAAGATGGTCGTCCTCTCCGAGCGCTACATCACCGACCGCTATCTGCCCGACAAGGCCATCGACATTATGGACGAGGCTTCGTCCTATATGGCGATGCATTCGCCGCTCATCAACGAAATCAACACGCTTTCGCGCGAGCTGACCCGTCTCAACGAGCAGAAGAGCGCCATCGAGTTTCAAGAAAACAAAACCGAGGAGGACTACCGCCGGCTCGCCGAGGTGACGACGAAGATCGCCCAGAAGAGCGGCCGCTTCGACGGCCTGTCCGCCGAGCGCGACGAATTGTGGCTGGACGAAGCCTCGGTCGCCAAGGTCATCGAGAACTGGACCGGCATCCCCGCGACGAGCATCAGCGAAAACGAGTATCAAAAGATGCAGTCGCTCGAATCGGCGCTGAAAAAGCGCATCATCGGGCAGGACGAGGCCATCGGCAAGATCGCGCGCGCCATCCGCCGCTCCCGCGCGGGCGTGGCGTACAAGAAAAAGCCGGTTTCCTTCATCTTCGCCGGCAGCACCGGCGTGGGCAAAACCGAGCTGGTCAAGGTGCTCGCCGCCTACCTGTTCGATTCGCCCGAATCGCTCATCCGTCTGGATATGTCCGAGTTTATGGAAAAGCACTCGGTCTCGCGAATCATCGGCTCGCCTCCGGGCTACGTCGGCTACGACGACGCCGGACAGCTCACCGAAAAGATTCGCCGCAAGCCCTATTCGGTCGTGCTCTTTGACGAAATCGAGAAGGCGCACCCCGACGTGCTCAACATCCTCCTTCAAATCCTCGACGACGGCCGCATCACCGACGCGCACGGCAAAACCGTCAATTTTGAAAACACCGTGCTGATTATGACCACCAACGCCGGCAGCTCGGCCGACGGCACGCCGGCCGGATTCACGATGACGGCGCACTCGGCCGACGAGGTGAAGGTCAAGGCCGCGCTGGAGGACTTCCTGCGCCCCGAATTCATCAACCGCGTCGACGACATCGTCGTGTTCAACCGCCTCACGCGCGAAAACTTCGGCTTCATCTGCCGCATCATGCTCGACGACCTCAAGGCCGTGCTGGCCGAAAAGAACGTCGCCTTCACCTACGACGACGCGGCCGTGGCGCTGCTGGTCGACAAGGGCTATTCCGAAAAATACGGCGCGCGTCACCTGCGCCGGCTCATCCAGACCGACGTGGAGGACGCGGTCGCCTCCGTCATCATCGAGGGCTATCAGAACGCGGTCACGGCCGTCTCGCTCACCGCCGAAAACGGCGCGCTCAAGCTCGAGAGCCATTAGTGCGCGATGGCACGCGGCTTTCTGAAAAAATCGGGCGAGGGTCCGAGCATCCGCACGATCACCTCGGCCTCCGCGCGCGAATACACGCGCGAGTTCCTCTCGCCCTCGGAGATGCAGCCCTATGAGGTCGCCGAGATTCTCGGCAGCGACATCGACAGCGGGCTGACCAAGTCGGGCGTAGCGCGCGCACGGCGCAAATACGGCGGCAACATCATCCGGGAGGAGCTGTCGCTTTCCTTCGGCCAAAGCCTGAAGAAGCAGCTTCTCGGCATCCACGGCCTGCTGGTGCTGCTGTGCGCGGTCATTCTGTACATTTTCACGCCCGACCCGCTGTATATGCTGCTGGCCGTCTGCGCGGCGGCGGTGACGCTGGTCAACGCCTATCTGGAAAGCCGCTCGCAGCGGGCGATCAAAAGCACGCTGCGGCGGGCGTCGCCCAAGGCCATCGTCATCCGCGACGGCCGCGAATTCTCGGTGGACAGCCGCGCGCTCGTCCCGGGCGACGTCATCCGGCTGGAGGTCGGGCGCATCGTCCCCGCGGACGCGCGGCTCATCGAATCCAACGGGCTGACCGTGCTGGAGACGCCGGTCACGCGCGCCAAGTCCTCCGTCGGCAAGGACGCCTCCTATATCGCCGACGGGACAGGCGACGCCATCGCGCTGAATATGGTCTGCGCGCTCTCGGTCGTCACCGGCGGCAGCGCGAAGGCGATCGTCACCGCCACGGGCAAGGACACGGCCGTCCGCCTGCTTTCGGGCGACCGCACGCGCGACCCGATGCCGGCGCTGCTCAAATACATCCGCAGCACGGGCCGGTTCATTTCGCTGGCGGCGGTGGTGACGGACTTCGTCCTCATCCTGCTCGGCCTGCTTATGAACCGCGACATCGTCAACGTGTTCGCGCTCGCGCTGACCATCGGCTTCGTCTCGCTGTCGGACAGCGCGTTCGCGCTCGCCTCGTCCGCCATCGGGCTGGGGATGAAAAAGGCGTCCGCCGCAGGCGCGTCGCTGAAAAACCTCAACAGCATCGCCAAGCTCTGCTTCATCGACACGGTGATGTGCGAAAAGGACAGCGCCTTCCCGCCCCGGCAGCTCACGGCGCAGACCGCTTATGTCGATTTCCGCCGCATCCCGATCGAAAAGCAGAACCGGGACGCGCTCGAGGAACTGCTGACGCTGTCGCTGGTCTGCTCGAATTTCCGCGAAAAATTCGAGAACCCCTCGCTCTACCGCCGGCGCCGGAACCTTGACCTGTTTTACGAGGGCAGCCAGAGCGATTTGGCGCTCATCAAGGCCTGCGGCGATCTGGGCGTCGAGCTTGCGGAACTGAAAAACAACTATTTCAAAATCGAAACCGAATATTCCACGGGCGGCGAGGCCACGCGCACCCTCGTGCTGCACGAGGGCAAGAATCTCGTCATCCTGAAGGGCGCGCCCGAGATGGTCGTAAGCCGGTGCGCCGGATATATGTCCGGCGGCGAAGCCAAAAAGATGACGCCCGCCGCCGCCAAGCGGCTGCTCGACGAGGCCGCGCAGCTTTCGCGCGAGTCGATGACGGTCTACGCCGTCGCCGCCGGCGTGACCGACTGCGACAGCCTGAAAAAGATCGACGCCGAGAAGCGGCTGCTTTTCAGGGGCTTCATCGGCTGCTATACGTCGGTTTATGTGGACGCGGCCTCGGCGGTGTACAAATGCGCGCAGGCCGGCATCGAGCCGGTGGTGCGGACGGACGAATCCTATTACAGCGCGGTCAGCCACGCCAAAAACGCCGGCATCATCACCGACGAGTCGCAGGTCATCACCGGCGAGCAGCTTCGCGGGATGGACGAGGGCCTTTACATCGCCAACAGCCCCGATTACAAGGTCTACCGCGGCGTCACCGACGCGGAATGGCTGCGCGTGCTGCGGCTGCGGAGGGAGGACGGCAAGGCCGTCGCCGTCACAGCCGAGCGGATGGAGGACCTGACGCTGATGAGCGAGGCGGACGCGACCTTCGTTTCCAACAGTCAGGCGCCCGAAACGATCCTGCAGTCGGCCGACGTGCTCATCGACGCGGGCGGCTTCGACGTGATTGCGCGCGTGCTCGAATGCGCGCGCAGCATCTACAAGCGCGTCTATGCGGTGGTGCAATATCTGGTCGTCGCCTACGCGATGCTGGTCTTTTCCGCACTGCTGTCTTTGCTTTGCGGCTTGGAATTCCCCGCGCGGGTGACGGAAATCGTGTTCGCGGGCTTCGGCGCCAACCTGCTGTTCGCGCTGGCGCTGGCGTTCGCGCCCACGCACCGCAAAATCCTCACCGACAAGATTCCGCGCTACACCGCGCGCCCCCGACTCTCCGACTTCGCAGTGCCGCTGGGCTATGCGGGCGGCGGCGCGCTTGCGCTGCTGCTGTCGTACTTCGCCGGCAGCGCCGAAGCGGCGCACGCGCGCGTGCTTGTCACGATGGTGCTGCTGCTGGCCGCCTTCGCGTTCTCCGGCTCGTCGAAGCAAAGCCTCGTCACCAGCCGCGCCTACCGCAACTACCTCCTGCTGCCCGCGCTGGCCCTGTCGCTGGCGGGTATCGCGCTGCTGCTGTATTATGCGCCGGCGCGCGAAGCGTTCGGCTATGCCCTGCCGGGCGCGGTCGATCTGCTGACGGCCGCAGGCGCTGCGGCGCTGAACTTCGTATGCTTACAGCTTGCGCTGTTCGTCATAAACAAAATCAAAACAAACCGTTCGCGTGCGCGCGCCTTCGCACACGGCGCGGCGGAAAAGGAGAATGAAAGATGAAAGAGATTACAAAAGACACCGTCATCGGCGACATCCTCGATCTGAATGAGGACCTCGCCCCCTACTTCCTCGAAATCGGCATGCACTGCCTCGGCTGCCCGTCCGCGCGCAGCGAGACCGTGGAGGAAGCCTGCCAGGTCCACGGCGTGGACGCGGACGAGCTGGTCAAAAAGCTCAACGCCGCGCTGGCCGGCAAATAAAAACCGCGCGCCGGTCCGCGTGGACAGGCTCTGCCGACGCGGACCGGCAGCATACGAAAAGGGGATAGAATTATGGGCAAAAGCAGCTTTTTCAAGGATTTCAAGGCATTCATTACCAAAGGCAACATCATCGACATGGCCGTCGGCGTCATCATCGGCGGCGCGTTCGGCAAAATCGTTTCCTCGCTCGTGGCGGACATCATTACGCCGCTGATCTCGCTTGCGCTGGGCAAGACCGACTTTACGGAAATCGTCTGGACGCTGCGCGAGGCGACCGAAGACAGCGAAGCGATCGTCATGAACGGCGGTACGTTCATCCAGACCGTCATCGACTTCCTCATCATCGCGCTCTGCATCTTCATCGTGCTGCGCATCGCCGTCAAGGCCAAGCAAAAGGCCGACGCCCTGCTGCGCAGAGAGAAGGAAGCGGAGAAAGAAGCGGAGGAGGCCGCGCCGCCCGCGCCCACGCCCGAGCAGGAGAGCGCCGCTATGCTCAAGGAAATCCGCGACCTGCTGGCGGAAATCAAGGAACAGAAAAAATGAGCGCGCACGGCTACATAATCGGCGCCGACGGCGGCGGCTCCAAAACCGCGATGCTGCTGGCGCACACAGACGGCAGCGAGGTCGCGCGGCTGACGGCCGGCGCCTCCAACCCGACCGACCTCGGCATCGAAAACAGCGCCGCATTCCTGACCGAAACGGCCGCCCGCCTCTGCGCGGAGAACGGCGTCGCGCCCGAGCAGGTGCGCGCCGTCTTTCTGGGCGTCGCCGGCGGCTCGCACGAGGGTTTCTGCGCGCTGACCAACGAAAAGCTGCATCGCCTGTTCCCCAACGCGAAAACCGCCGTCTCGCACGACGCGGTCAACATCGTTTACGCGGCCTTCCCCGAGGAGGACGGCGCGGCGGTCATCTGCGGCACCGGCTGCTCGTGCTACGTCCGCAAGGGAGACGTGCTGCACCGCATCGGCGGCTACTCGATTTTCGACGTCGCCGGCAACGGCTACGAGATCGGCAAGCGCGCCGTCTCGCACGCGCTCGCCTGCGTCGACGGCCGCGCCGAGCCGGACGCGCTCTATGCGCTGGTGCGGGACTATACCGGCGAGGACCTGCTCGACGCGCTGCCCCGACTGCTGCGCAGTTCCAAGACCGAAATCGCGCGCTACGCGCCGCTGGTGTTCGAAGCCGAGCGCCGCGGCTCGGCGGCGGCGGGGATTATCCTGCGGGAAAACATCGCGCGCATCGCCGAGTACATCAACGCCGCCGCCCGCTATTTCGACGCTTCCTTCCCTGCGGCCATCGCGGGCGGCATCTTCCGCGACGCGCGGGCGATGGAACTGCTGCTGCCGATGCTGCGCTGCGACTGCCGCGTCTCCGTCCTGACGCGCGAGCCGGTCTGCGGCGCGGCGGAAAAGGCGCGGCGGCTGTTGACAAACGGCTGACAGGCGTGTATAATAACAGAGAAGAAACAAAGATTGCAGGCGCGGTTCGCATATCCGGCGGACCGTGAGAAGCGGAAAGAAGGACAAACGCTTATGGACAACGAGCTGCAAACGCTCAGACACACGGCCTCGCACATTCTGGCGCAGGCGGTGAAGCGCCTGTACCCGCAGGCAAAGCTGGCGATCGGACCGGCGATTGAAAACGGGTTTTATTACGACATCGATATGCCGGTCTCCGTCACTCCGGAGGTGCTCGCGCAGCTTGAAGCGGAGATGAAGAAGATCGCCGCCGAGAACCTGCGCATCGAGCGCTTCACCCTGCCGCGCGCGGAGGCGCTGGAGCTGATGAAGGACGAGCCCTATAAGCTCGAGCTGATCCACGACCTGCCGGAGGGCGAGGAGATTTCCTTCTACAAGCAGGGCGAGTTCACCGACCTGTGCGCCGGACCGCACGTCGCGTATACGAAAAAGCTCAAGGCGTTCAAGCTCACGCAGGCGACGGGCGCCTACTGGCGCGGCGACAGCACGAAAAAGATGCTCGTCCGCATCTACGGCACCGCCTTTGCGACCAAAGAAGAACTGGAGTCCTACCTCGCCGCCGTGGAGGAGGCCAAGAAGCGCGACCACAACAAGCTCGGCCGCCAGCTCGGACTGTTCACCACCTCGGAGGAGATCGGGCAAGGGCTGCCGATCATCCTGCCGAAAGGGACCATCGTCCTGCGCACCCTCCAGCGCTGGGTCGAGGACGAAGAGGAAAAACGCGGCTACCTGCAAACGAAAACGCCGTTTATGGCCAAACGCGAGCTGTACAAAATCAGCGGCCACTGGGACCACTACCGCGACGGGATGTTCGTCCTGGGCGACCGCGACGACCAGGACGACCCGGAGAAGGAGGTTCTCGCCCTGCGGCCGATGACCTGCCCGTTCCAGTTTCAGGCTTATCTGACGCAGACGCGCTCCTACCGCGACCTGCCGCTGCGCTACAACGAGACGAGCACGCTCTTCCGCAACGAAGCCAGCGGCGAGATGCACGGGCTGATTCGCCTGCGCCAGTTCACGATCTCCGAGGGCCATCTCGCCTGCACGCCCGAACAGCTTGAAAGCGAGTTCGCGGGCTGTCTGGAACTGGCGAAATATATGCTGACCACGCTGGGGCTGGAGGAGGACGTGTTCTACCGCTTCTCGAAGTGGGACAAAAACGACCGCCAGAAGTACATCGGCTCCGAGGAGGCGTGGGAGGCCGCGCAGGACACGATGCGCCGCATTCTGAACGATCTGCACATCGACTACTACGAGGCGGACGGCGAGGCGGCCTTCTACGGGCCGAAGCTCGACATCCAGATCAAGAACGTCCACGGCAAGGAGGACACGCTCATCACCATCCAGATCGACTTCCAGCTTGCCGAAAAGTTCGGGATGGAATACGTCGACCGCGACAACAAGCGCAAGTACCCCTATGTCATCCACCGCACGTCGATCGGCTGCTACGAGCGCACGCTGGCGCTGCTGATCGAAAAATACGCCGGCGCGTTCCCGCTCTGGCTCGCGCCCGAGCAGGCGCGCGTGATTCTGATTTCCGACGACCAGAAGCCCTATGCGGAGGAGGTTCTGCGCACGCTCAAGGCGGCAGGGCTTCGCGCTTCGCTGGACGACCGAAACGAAAAGCTCGGCTTCAAGATCCGCGAGGCGCAGCTTGAAAAGCTGCCGTATATGCTCATCGTCGGCGGCAAGGAGGCCGAGAACGGCACCGTCGGCGTCCGCAGCCGCAAGGAGGGCGACCTCGGCGCGATGACGCCCGGCGCGTTCATCGAAAAAGCGGCGGAAGAAATCCGCACCAAAGCCAGATAACCGTCTGTACGACCGCAAAGCGCGGCGCAGGGAAACTCTTCCCCGCGCCGCGCCCTTTTTTGCCGCAACGCCCGCCGCTCCGCCCGCCGCACGGCTTTCGGGAATACACGGCACGCGCGGGGACTGATCGACGAAGCCGCCGTCCGCCGCGCACAACCGCACGGCTTTCGGGTCCGACGCGAAAGCACCGTCCCCGCCGATGTCGCCGCACGGTATTGCTTTTTGCAAATCTTCTATTGCTTTGCCCGAAAGAATGGTATATAATAAAATTGTATATTTGTTTCCGCACAAAGACGGAGCACAGGTAATCAATCGGGAAGGACGGGCATACTATGTTCAAAAGCCTATTTTCCAAATACATCACCGCATTCACCGCCATCATCGCGGTGAGCTTTCTGATTCTGGTGCTGGCGATGTCCTCGATGGTGTCCAACTATTCCATCGATACCAAAAAGACGCTGATGGACAGCAGCGCGCGCTACACCTCCGAGATCATCGACACCTACCGGGTGTTCGACAACACCGGCTTCTCCGGCACGGTCGAAAAATACGCCTCCCGTATCCGCGACGCGCTGGAGGAATACGCCTCCACCGCCGATTCGGTCATCTTCGTTATGGAGCCGGACGGAACGCTGCTGGTCGTCAGCTCGCACACATACGATGCGCTCGTGGGCAGCGTCCTGCTCCCGCAGACGGTCATCAGCGACGTGACCAACAACGCAAACCTGTACGAGCTGAGCAATCTGGAAAACACCTTCTCCGAAAAGCGGCGCAATCTCTTCTCGGTCGTCCGCGGGGACGGCGGCAACGTGGAAGGGCTGATTCTGGTCTCCTCCCCTTCGGTGGGCAACCCGCTGCTCATCGGCACGATGCAGAAAACGATGATCGCCGCCTCGCTCTGGGTGCTGCTGGCCGCCATCATCGCCGTGTATGTCATCAGCCAGCGCATCAGCGAGCCGATCAAGAGCATCGGCAAAGCGGCCAAGAGCTTTGCGCTGGGCGATTTCAGCGTCCGCGTCGATGTGACCAGCCGCGACGAGGTCGGGCAGCTCGCCGTCGCCTTCAACAATATGGCCGCCTCGCTGGCCAAGACCGACGAGCTGCGCAGCGCCTTCGTCGCCAACGTCTCGCACGACCTGCGCACGCCGATGACGGTCATCTCCGGCTATGTGGACGGCATTCTCGACGGCACAATCCCCGAGGAAAAGCGCGACTACTATCTCGGCATCATCTCGGGCGAGGTCCGGCGGCTGTCGCGGCTGGTCAACTCGCTGCTGGAAATCTCGCGCATGCAAAGCGGCGACCGCAAGCTGACGATGACCAACTTCAACATCACCGAGAAGGCGCGGCAGGTGCTTTTGAGCTTTGAGCAGAAAATCGACGAAAAGCACTTTGAAATCGATTTCAACTCGCCCGAGGACATTTTCGTCAACGCGGACACCGACGCCATCCATCAGGTGCTGTACAACCTGTGCGACAACGCCGTCAAGTTCACGCCCGAGGGGGGCACGATCCGCTTCACCATCGAGAAGCGTGACAAAAAAGCCTTCATCGCCATCCGCAACAGCGGCGACGGCATCCCGGAGGAGGAGCTCCCGTATGTGTTCGAGCGCTTCTATAAATCCGACCGCTCGCGCGGGCTGGACAAAACCGGCACGGGGCTGGGGCTGTACATCTCCAAGACCAACGTCAACATGCACGGCGAGGAGCTGACGGTGCAGTCGGTCTACGGCGAATTCTGCGAGTTCAGCTTCACGCTGCCGCTGGCACAAAAATAAAGGCGCAAAATTTTTGAAGAAAAATTTTTCGCTTTCAGAAAATTTTAAGTATATCGCGCTATACTATGGGCACAACAAAAGAGAAGGGAGAAATCAATCGATGAACGATCATTTCGAACACAACGATAGAGAGAACAATATCCCGCAAGAGACACAATCGCCGCTTACGCCGCCTCAGGCTCCCGAGGCGCGGCCGGAATACGCCTACGAATGGAACGGCGCGCCCGCCGCAAACGGCCGCAGGCGGAAGAGCCGGAAAGGCATTTTTATCGCCGTGACCGCCGTCGTTCTGGCGGTGTTAACGATTACGTTATCCTGCGCGCTGCTCTTTGCCGACGACAACGGCGGCGGACTGTTTACGCCGGGCAGCACGCAGGGGACGACAAGCACGGGCGCAGACGGCAGCGAAATCAAGCAGACCGTCGGCATCACCGAAGCGTCGGGACAGACCTACGACGTGAAAGCGCTGTATGAGAAATGCTCCGTCTCCTGCGCGACCATCCGCACCACCCTCCGAAACGGCTATTCGATCGGCAGCGGCTTTGTCATCACCGCGGACGGCTACATCGTCACCAACCACCATGTGATTGAGGATTACACCTCCATCGACGTCATCTTCTACGACGGCACCGAATACGACGCCGAGCTTGTCGGCAGCGACGACGCCTCCGATCTGGCGGTTCTGAAAATCGACGCGGAAAACCTCACGCCCATCGAGCTGGGCAATTCGGACGCGCTCTCGGTCGGCGACCCGGTCGTGGCCATCGGCACGCCGTACAGCATCAGCCTTGCCGGCACGCTCACGCAGGGCGTTATCTCCGGCGTCGAACGTGAAGTGACCGTTTCCTCCGGCACCGGCTCGGGCACGAAAACGATGCGCCTGCTTCAGACCGACACCACCATCAACCCCGGCAACAGCGGCGGCCCGCTGCTGAACATGCAGGGACAGGTCGTGGGCATCAACACGCTCAAGCTGATGGATGAATACGAGGGCATCGGATTCGCCATCCCGATGACGAACGCCGTTGAAATCATCAATATGCTCATTCAGGACGGCGAGGTCGTCAGCCGGCCGGACAACGACTATGTGACCGTTTCCGCTTACCTGAACATCACCGTTTCCGAAATCAATGACCAGACCATCGCGCTCTACCGTCTGCCCGAGGATGTGCCCGAGGGCGTGCTGGTGGTGAACATCGGCAGTCGCACCGCCGCCATCTACCGCGCCGGCGTGGAGGTGTACGACATCATCACCGAGTTCAACGGACAGGCGATCACCAACAACACCTCGCTCAAGGAAGCGCTGGCCGCCTGCAAGGCCGGCGACGAGGCCACGATTAAGGTCTACCGCATTTCACGCGACGGCAGCAGCGGCTCCGAGCTGACCTTCACCTTCCGGCTCGACGCGGCCCAGTGATAACAAGTCCGAGGCGGAACGCCGAGGCTTTTATATAGATCCCCGATCCGGATCCCATAGGACGAGGGCGCCGCAGTCAGAAGCGGCGCCCTTCTCCTTTGCAAAAGCCTTTTTTCGAAAAAAGCTTTTTTTAAAAAAAACCCCCCCCGCCGCAAACGCGGCGGGGACAAACGTCAGTTATTCTTCGCAAAACACAGCCCAAAGAGGCCCGAGACATTCGCGCGCAGCGCTATGCTTAACAAGCGATATTCGGAACGCTGTCCGAGAATACAGGGCCGGCATATGTATCGGGCGCAGGGCGGCCGGATTGCCCGCCGTATTGCTAACCGCAGGCGGCAGGCGAAAATCGCACGCCCTTCCCTCTTATAAGCCGCCGAACGCAAAACGCACGCTATGCATACTCTTTTCAACCGCATCGCCGCCGCAAAGCTGCCGTAAGAACGCCGCGCCGCAATGCGAACGCGCTTAAGAGACGTTCGCGGACGCGCCGACGTCGGCCATTGTCACGCGGCGGATATCCGCGCCCACGCTTTGCAGCTTTTCCACGATGCACTCGTAGCCGCGCTCGATGTGGTGAATGTCGCTGATGACCGTCTCGCCCGGCGCCGTCAGCGCGGCGATGACCATCGCGGCGCCCGCGCGCAAATCCACGGCGCGCACATGCGCGCACCGCAGCGACTCTACACCCTCTACGATGGCGGTGCGGCCGTCCACCTTGATCGAAGCGCCCATACGAATCAGTTCCTCGGTATATTTGAACCGTCCGTCCCACACGCCCTCGGTGAGCACGCTCATCCCGTCCGCCAGGCAAAGCAGCACGCACATCTGCGGGTTCATATCCGTGGGGAAGCCGGGATAGGGCAGCGTTTTCACGTTCACACGGCCGAGCCGCCCGTTCGGGATCACGGTCACCGACTCGTCATGCTCCTCGATGCCGACGCCCATTTCCTCCAACTTGGCGGTGATGGATTCGAGGTGCTTGGGGATGACGTTGGAAACGGTCAGCCGGCTGCCGGTGGCCGCGGCGGCCATCATATAGGTGCCCGCCTCGATCATATCGGGAATAATGGCGTAGGTCACGCCGTGCAGCGTATCCACGCCCTTGATTTTGATGATGTCGGTGCCCGCGCCGACGATATTGGCGCCGCACGCGTTGAGGAAATTGGCCAGGTCGACGACATGCGGCTCCTTGGCCGCGTTCTCAATCACCGTCTGCCCCTGCGCCTTGACGGCGGCGAGCATGATGTTGATGGTGGCGCCGACGGTGACGACGTCCATATAGATGTTGGCCGCCTTCAGCCCCGACTCGCTCGCGTCGCAGCGCACATAGCCGCTCACGACGCTCACCTTCGCGCCGAGCGACTCGAAGCCCTTGACGTGCTGGTCGATCGGCCGCACGCCGAAATCGCAGCCGCCCGGACAGGCGGCCGACGCCTGCCGGAAGCGCCCCAGCTCCGCACCGAGCACATAATAGGACGCGCGCATGTTCCGCGCCAGCTCATACGGCGCGCTACCGCAGCGGATGACCGAGGTGTCGATTTCCATCGTCGTCTTGTTGAGCATATGTATCTTTGCGCCCATCGCGCGCAGTATCTCCAGAGCGGTCGTGACGTCGCTGATCGGCGGCAGGTTTTCAATCACACACCGTCCCTCGACCAGAATCGTCGCAAAAAGAATGGGCAGCGCCGCATTTTTCATCCCGCCGACCGTGATGCTGCCGGACAGAGGCTTACCGCCGTTGACCACTAAGCAATCCATCAATATATCCCCTTATATGTATATCAAATCGAAGTTAAAATCTCATACGTTTTCTATTATAGGATACCAGCCCGCGCGCAAAAAGTCAAGGGCAAAACGCCGCCGAAGCAAAGTTTTAACAATATCAATATATGCCCGCACGTCGATTGCGGTGTTACTTTTCACGAAATCGGTCAACCATAAAGACACGGAGAAAAGTATGCGCGCGATTGCCCCTTGACAAAGTGGAAAAAATAGTACATAATAATATGATGGCTTTGTATTTCACAACTGAAAGGATATATAGATTTCTATGCCAAACAAAAAAACCGAAAAGCTGCGCGTGATCCCGCTCGGCGGCGTCAACGGCATCGGAAAGAACATCACGGTGTTCGAGTACGGGCCGGACATGATCGTCGTCGACTGCGGGCTGGCCTTCCCGGAGGACAACATGCTCGGGGTCGATCTGGTCATCCCCGATATGTCCTATATCGAGTCCAACAAGGACAAGCTGCGCGGACTTTTCATCACGCACGGGCACGAGGACCACATCGGCGCGGTGCCCTATTTTCTCAAGAAGTTCGACGTGCCCGTTTACGGCACGCGGCTGACGCTCGGCATCATCGAGGGCAAGTTTGAAGAACACGACATCAGCGGCGCCGACCTTGTGGAGGTCAAGGCGGGGCAGACGATCAAAGCGGGCGCGTTCTCGGTGGAGTTCATCAAGGTCAACCATTCGATTGCGGACGCGTGCGCGCTCTGCATCACCACCCCCGTCGGGCGCGTCGTCCACACCGGCGACTTCAAAATCGACCTCACGCCCTTAAACGGCGAGCCGATCGACCTGGCGCGCTTTGCCGAGCTGGGGACGAAGGGCGTGCGGCTGCTGCTGTGCGATTCGACCAACGCGGAACGCTCCGGCTACACGCCGACCGAAAAAATCGTCTCCTCTTCGCTCGACCGCATCTTTATGGGCAACGAAAAGCGGGTGGTCGTGGCGACCTTTTCCTCCAACATCTACCGCGTGCAGCAGATCATCAACGCCTCCGCCAAAAACGGGCGCAAGGTCGCCGTAACGGGGCGGAGCATGCTCAACATCCTCTCGGCCGCCACGCGGTTGGGCTATATGGACATCCCCGACGGCCTGATGATCGACGTGACGGACATGAAGCGCTACAAGCCCAGCCAGCTTACCCTCATCACCACCGGCAGCCAGGGCGAGCCGATGAGCGCGCTCTATCGGATGGCGTTCGGCGGCCATGCGCAGATTTCGCTCGGGCCGAACGATCTGGTCGTGCTCTCCTCGTCGTCGATCCCCGGCAACGAAAAGGCGATTTCCAACATCATCAACGAGCTGTACAAGCGCGGCGTCAACGTGCTGGACGACAACATCGCGGACGTCCATGTCTCCGGACATGCCTGCCGCGAGGAGCTGAAGCTCATCCACGCGCTTGTCAAGCCCGACAACTTCGTACCCGTACACGGCGAATACCGCCACCTCGTCAAGCACGCCGCGCTCGCGCGCGAGCTGGGGATGCCCGACAACCGCATCCTCATTCCGGAGACCGGCCGCGTCATCGAGCTGGACAAACGTTCGATGCGCTTCGGACAGACGGTGCCCTCCGGCCAGATTCTCGTCGACGGCTACGGCGTGGGCGACGTCGGGACGTCGGTGCTGCGCGACCGCAAGCATTTGGCGGAGGACGGCATCCTCATCATCGTCGCCGCCATTGATTTTTACACCAACACCATCGTCAGCGGGCCGGACATCACCTCGCGCGGGTTCGTATACGTCAAGGAAGCCGAGGCGCTGATGGAAGAGGTGCACAAAGCCTGCATCAAAATCATCGAGCGCTGCCTGAAGCGCGGCGCGAAGGACGTCGAGGTCATCAAAACCCGTATGAAAGACGAGCTGGCCGGCATGATCGTCAACAAGACCAAGCGCAAGCCGATGATCCTGCCCCTGCTGATGACGGCGGACCTGTGAAGCGCGTGCTCGTCACCGGCGGCTCGCGCGGCATCGGAGCGGCCGCGGTCCGCCTGTTCGCGGCGGACGGCTGGCAGGTGATCGCCAATTATTGCGGCAGCGAGGAACAGGCGCGCGCGCTGGCCGCCGAGACCGGCTGTCTGCTCTGCCGGGCCGACGTGTCCGATTCGGACGGCCGCAGCGCGCTGCTCGCATTCGCGGACGAAGCCCTCGGCGGCATCGACGTGCTGGTCAACAACGCCGGCGTGGCGCTGTTCGGCCTGTTCGACGCGCTGCCGGAAAACGCGGTGCAAAAGCTGTACAGCGTCAATCTGACGGGGACGGTCGAGCTGTGCCGTCTGTTCCTGCCGCAGATGCTGCGACGGAAAAGCGGCTGCATCGTCAACGTGTCCTCGGTCTGGGGTACGACCGGCGCCTCCTGCGAGGTGGATTACTCGGCATCCAAGGCGGCCGTGGCCGGCCTGACGCGCGCGCTCGCGCGCGAGGTCGGGCCGAGCGGCGTCCGCGTGAACTGCGTCGCGCCCGGCGTCATCGACACGGATATGAACGGACGTCTGACCTACGAGGAGATGCTCGCGCTCACCGACGAAATCCCGCTGATGCGGCTGGGCACGGCGGAGGAGGCGGCGAAGGCCATTTTTTTCCTCGCCTCGGGGGACAGCGCCTATATCACCGGGCAGGTACTCGGCGTAGACGGCGGGTTTCGCTGAAAAAGCAGAAAAAGGCTGCAAGAAAATCAAAAAAGGTCTTGCAATCCCGGCGCCTTTATGGTAACATAGAGGCGCTTTCTGGCAAAAACAGCGCAACAAAGGGGAAGTATGGCATGAAAACCTACGGAATCGTACTCATCGGCTGCGGACACATCGGGCTGGCGCACCTTACGGACATTTATTACCGCGACAACGTTCGCATCGTCGCGTGCGTGGACACCAATCTTTCCGCGGCGCGTGAAGCGGCGCGGCGCTTCGGCGCGCTCGCCTTCGGGCCCGACTACCGCCCCTTTCTGGAACGCGCGGACGTAGACATCTGCATCATCGCGACCTACACCGCCTCCCACCTGCCGATTATGCAGGACTGCTTTGCGCACGGCAAGCATGTGCTCTGCGAAAAGCCGATTGCCGGCTCGCTCGAGGAGGGCGAGGCGTTCGTGCGCGCCGTCAAGGCGTCCAAGCAGAAGTGCCTCGTCGCGCACATCCTGCGCCACAACGATTCGTATCGGAAGATCAAATCGCTCATCGACGACGGCGTCATCGGCCGGCCGGTGCTCATCCGCATGGCGCAGAACCACCACACGATGAACTGGGAGCGCTACAAAAAGCTCCTGGCCGACTGCTCGCCGATCATTGACTGCGGCGTGCATTACACCGACGTCGCCCAATGGTTCACCGGCCAGAAGATCACCAAGGTCTGGGGCATGGGCACCACCATCGAAAGCGACGCGCCCACCTACAACTACGGGATTATGAACTTCGAGATGGACGGCGGCTGCCGCGGCTATTACGAGGCCGGCTGGTCGAAAAGCACCGCAAGCTGCAACCTCAAGGAGTTCATCGGCACCAAGGGTCGCATCTCCCTCACGCTGAGCGAGATGCGCGACCGCGACCGCGAGGAGGGCGACCGAATCGAAATCTACCATTCCGATACCGGCGTGTACGAAACAATCAACAACATTTCCACTTATAAGAATATGTACGGGCAGTTGATGACGCTCATCGATATGATCGAAACCGACAGCGACGGCGACCCGACCATCGACGAGGTATTTTCCGCCTTCAAGGCGGCGCTGCTCGCCGACAAGGCCATCCGTGAAAACCGCATCCTCACCGTGGACTGACGGCCTGCCCGCAGCCGTCCGGGAACGGCTCGACGGCGGCGCGTTCACGCCCTGCCGCATCGGGCTTTCGGGCGCGGAGGTCTGGCTGTCGGACACGCAGGCGCTGAAAATCGCACCCGCCTCCGATGAATCGCAGACCGAGCGGACGGCGCTGCGCTGGCTGGCCGGCAGACTGCCCGTCCCCGCTCTGCTGGCCGACGCGCGCGAAAACGGCAGGGATTATCTGCTCACGGAGCGGCTCAAGGCCGTGTCCGCCGCCGACGGCGCGCTGCTGGACGACCCCGACAGGCTGCTCGTCCTTCTGTCCGGCGCGCTGCGCGCCCTGCGGGATGTGGACCTCGGCGGCTGTCCGCTGCCCGACGCGACCGGCGCCAAGCTGCGCGCCGCAAAAGTGCAGGTCGAAAGCGGCTTGTGCGAGCCGGACGAGAGCTATCACGGCGTGATCTATGCCGAGCGCTTCGGCGACGCGTTTTTGAAGGAACTGGAACACTACGAACAGACGCATGGGAGGAATGCACCATGAACATCCGCCGTTTTGCCCCCGCGGACGCCGACGCCGTTGTCCGCGTGTCCGAGCTTGCCACCCGCATCACCTCCGGCGCGGTCTATGATGCGGCCTTCGTCGAGGAAATGGTCGCCCAGCAGGATCGCGCGTACTTCCTGACACGCGGCGAACAGATGCACTTCTACGTCGCCTGCGAGGACGACGGGACCGTGATCGGCTGCGCCGCCTTCGGCCCGTACCACAAAAACCCGGCTGAGGGCTGCTTCTATTCCGTCTTTGTGCTGCCGGAGAAGCAGAAGCGCG
>ERZ827512.1357-NODE-1357-length-24628-cov-6.310870_pt1 | contig 24628 bp, 25 predicted proteins | sample MGYA00519916_ERZ827512 | MGnify/ENA primary metagenome ERZ827512 (study PRJEB31778, sample SAMEA3449335) | human gut metagenome | biome: human gut; feature: human-associated habitat; material: faeces | place: United Kingdom | collected 2010/2012 ... | reverse complement strand
TCTGTCGATACCTTAAATTCCTTTGCCACACCTATGAGAATATCACTGCTGACCGCTCTGCACCGGGGATGCGTCCCTGTGCCACATACTGATTGACACGTCGCTCCGATATACCCCATTTGTAGGAAGTTTCCCGTATGGAGAGATAACCTTTCATACGCCGCTCCTTTCTGACATACACAATAATACAATATATATTATATACGAATATCCGCAGTTTTTCAAGAGTCGATGTGAGTTTTCAGTCATTTTTAATCATTTTTTGTATCGTTTTTGAAAAATACAGGATGTTCACCGCAGCAGTAAAGATTGCTTCTGCGATGAATATTCCTCTTTCAAAGCCGTTTGAAAGAAACAAATATAAGAATAACTGATATGTATGAAAGATGCCGCCTTTTCAGACGGCATCTTTTCTAATATTGTGGTACTCCGTAACCAAGCACCTCATAGTGACCGACAGAATACTGATTTACTCTTACACTATCTCCTGAGTTACCTTCAACGGTATAGACAATCCCGTTTTCAACTTTTTGCACGATACCTACATGGTCGGAGAGTCCGTCCTGCGGACCTGACGAACCTTTATTATCCCAGTCAAAGAAGATAATCATACCGGGAACCGGCTCGGCAGAGCCGTCCATCCATTGACCTCTGTCCTTGAACCACTGCACACCGTTTACACAGCCTGCAAACTTCGGAATAACGCCGGTGTCAATATATCCGCACTCATTGGCACACCAAGATACAAAGCAGGCGCACCACTCCACACGGGAGCCGAAGCCGTACCAAGACCAGTAAGGCTCGCCGCCCACATTGCCGATCTGCGACAACGCAACGGTTACGATTTGGTCGTCGCTTGCGGTAATGCCGTAAAGCACAGATGACCACAAAGAATTGTTCTTGTCTTGCAGAAGCTCGGTCAGATAATCCTTTTGCTCCTGATTAAAACCGTACTGTGCTGCCATTTCGTCCACCGTCTTGTGTGATACCGTTATATATAAGTAGGTTCTCGTAACGGTGGTTTCGGTCTGCACGATATTTCCGTTTCCGTCATCGGTTTCGGTTATGACCGTTTCAGACTTGCTTTCCGTCCGTGACGATATGCTGTTCATCTCCCAAAATATATCTTTGAGAAGCTGCTTTTTGCTATCGTCCATCGTGGCGACCTCCTGCGGATTATCGGGATCGGTGTTGACCTTAACGGAATACACCGAAAGCACCTCTTTCCAGACCGCACGGCTGCCCGACATTTCAAGAACATCATAGGTATTGCCGTTTCGGATTTCCAACAGCTTGTTATCATATTCTGTGTTGATTTCCTGAACAGCAGTCTGCATAGACTGTCCCGTTCCTGAGTCCTCTCCTGAAAAGAAGATGCCGAATACCGAGCCGATGATAGCGGCGATCAGGCAAATTACGATAATCACAACAACCGCAACCCGACCTCCGGCAGCTATTGCGGCGACAAGTGCTTTAATTCCGGCGATAATTGCTTTGACTGCGGCAATCGTAGCCTTTACCGCTGCCTTAACCCCGGCAACGACCGCCTTTGCCGTAGCTTTTGCGGCTTGGGCGGCTTTCTGAGCTGCTTTCGCACTTGCCTTTGCGGTTTTCTGTGCCGCTTTTGCAGCCTGCTGTGAGGTCTTAATTGCTGTCTTTGCGGTTTTCTCGGCAGTCTTAACGGATTTCGCAGCCGTCTTTGCAGAGCCTTTACCAACCGTTTTTATCGTTTTCTTTCCGGCTGAACTGGCTGACTGCTTTACGGTTTTCTCCGCAGATTTTTCCGCAGTCCTGACCGTTTTGCCGCCGATATTCTGAGACTGCTTCTGCAAAGCCTTTTCAGCCCGTTTTGCCTTAAAATTCTCAATACCGTCCTTTGTCTTGTGGATATTTTCCTTTGTGCTTTCCACGCCTTTCCGTCCGGCTTTGTCAAATTGATGTGCGCCCTCGTGAACGGCGGTGTCAACTCCACGCTCGAACCTATCCGCAGCATATTCGTCGGCAGAATTTTCGGCGGCAGATGTGCTGTGTTCGGCTTTATCTTTGGTAGAGATATACGCCTGTTTCATTCGCTGCCCGGCTACGGCAGCTTTGTCAATGGTCTTTATCGTGCCTTTGACTGCATCTCTTGTTTTAATATCAGCCATATAATAAACCTCCCTTCGTGGAAAATTAGAACGCAAAATAAGGGGAAAAGGTATAAACACCTTAACCCCCTGACCTTTGCATATAAAAAGTGGCTTGAAATAAGGGTTTTCGGCGGTCTAATTGTCCACGCCCGACCTCTTATTTCGTTGATATTTTGCCTTGTTTTTCAGGTACATTATCCTTGCACACTCAGTACAGTATTTCTGCCTGTTACTGTGCTTTTCAATAGGAACACCGCACCTTTCACAAACGGTTTTTGCCCCCGACATCAATATCTCTGCTTCCAGCTTTGGCTCTGCGGGCAATACCGCATTGCGGAAGTATTTGCAAAGCAGAGAGTAGGAAATGGACTGAACGCATACGCAGGGTTTCCTGTGTTGAGAACAGGTCATCGAGCGTCGGCAGAGTGAAGTCGCTCTTTCTTCCTGCCATCGGCTAACACCTCCTTTGTCAATTCAGCGTAAGCCTTCGCCGCAGGACTGTTCGGTTCATACTTATATATGCTGACACCTTTCGACGCTACCTCTGCGGCTTTTACTGCCATAGGAATGGCTGAGTGATATATTTTTATCACGCTTCCGTAGTTTTTCCGCAGTGCGTCCGCCGTGCTTTTCGCAAGGTTTGTTCGGTTATCTACAATATTCAGTAAGATACCGTCAATCTTCAGGTTCGGATTGATATGCTGTTTGACCTTCCCGATGGTCTGCATAAGCTGTGTCATTCCTTTTGCGGGAAGATACTGAGCCTGAACGGGGATGATTACGCTGTCTGCCGCCGCTAATGCGTTCAGAGTTACCATACCGAGGGAAGGCATACAGTCGATCAGGATATATTCGTAATCGTTCTTTACCTTATTCAGATAGGTTCTCAAAACAGTTTCACGGCTCATAGTCGTTACAAGCATCATTTCCATTGCGGACAGTTCAAGGTTTGCGGGAAGCAAATCAACATTTTCCTCGTGATGCAGAATGCCGAAATGCGGGTTTCCGTTTTCTTCACGCATTATCTCAGATAACTTAGTGGTAATGGTAGTCGGCAGACTGTCATTATCTTTCCATCCGAGGCAAGTCGTGAGGTCGCCCTGCGGATCGGCGTCTACAAGGAGTACCTTTTTACCAAGTCTCGCAAGCCCTATCCCTAAATTGACCGTTGTGGTCGTTTTGCCTGTGCCGCCCTTCTGATTGCAGATAGCAATGGTTTTACAGTTTGGCATTGGCTTTCCTCCTTTCGATAGATTTATAGCCGGCTGTGTTCAGACGGCTATGTATCAACGCAGTATTTGTTTTCAACACCCCCTGCGTAAAGCTGTTGCTTTGTGTGGGAAGCACATCGGTCACGGTTTGCGAAACCGTGTCATAGGAATTTCACCTCTGCCGGGTTCTCCGCCAGCTCCGTAGAGAAGTATCATTATCATTCTGACTGTCATCGCCGTATCAGGTGCAGCCTGACACTTTTACCGGGGATTCTCGCTCGCTCTATTATCAGAGGTCTTGGCGTACCCGATAAGGTGGCTCATCATCAGAACTAAAGTCCGATGTGCCTATATATTCAGTTGTCAAGGAACAGCGAAAGAGTTGCTCCTAATCGGAGTTAAGAAATAACCCTTTCACTAATTCCCACTGGGAGAAACCAATCGGCAAGGCAAAATAAAAGAATTTTTGAAAAAATAAAAAAAGCCACCTAATCCTGAATAGGAAAAGGTGGCTGAATGAAAACACCGTATCATAACTGAACGACACGGTGCAACTTGAATTACTTATTCGATTTGATATTTTCCTTATATATAGAGAATTTGAAAGTTTCTATTTTTCGCTTTCCTTACTTTCATAATGACTTCATCAACACCATCGGTATATTTGCCAAGCCGGATAAGCGAATTGCGTTTGTTTATAAGAGAAGAAATGATTTCTGCATATTCACAGTCATTGAGAGCGATGTAATACTTTTTGTTTTTCATAAGTGTAACCTCCTGCGTTGATTATATAATAATCCGGTCATTTTGAAAAATGTGCGTGGCAGGGAAACCCTAACACAGAATAAAAAGGGGATAAAAAGGTACAGGGTAAAACAAGTTCGAACTGTTATGAGCACTCTTTTCAATTAGCAGGATTTTTAGCACGATTTTTTGAGCGATTAGCAGGAAAGCGATTTTGATTAGCAAAAATCGAAAATTCCTGCTAATTATATTAGCAAGCTAATTGAGGGTAATGGTAATATGAACACGAAAAACATGAGCAAAAAACAGCCTTAATTCGTCATCTATGCGAAAACACAGGCACACAAAAAATAAAGCCGAAAACCTTGTAAAATCAAGGCATTCGGCGTTGTTTGTGGCGTCGCTAAGAGGATTCGAACCTCCGGCCTACCGCTTAGGAGGCGGTCGCTCTATCCGGCTGAGCTATAGCGACATTTATTAAATTGTATTTGTATTACCACTTGCCTTTTTTGAAAAGGCAAGTGATAAAGTAACACCTTAGGAGGCGGTTGCTCTATCCTGCTGAGCTACGGAAACAGACTGAAACATCAGTACGCGGTCTATTATACCACTGTTCCGGAAAAAAATCAATATCAAATTTGCAAAAAAACCGATTTCGGTGATTAAAATTCGCTTTTTGAACGATATTCAGAAAAACGGTTGACAGTCCGGTCAGACGGTGATATAATTTTTAAGGTATATTTCTGTCAGGCAGGGGTGAGAGTGTGAAAAACAAGGCACAGGACGGGCGGATGAAATACTCCGAGATCGCCGACACGGCGCTGAAGCTGTTTCTCGAAAACGGCTATGAGGCAACGTCCATGCGCATGATAGCCTCCGGGGTCGGGTGCGAGCCGGGGCTGATCTACTACTACTTCAGAAACAAGGACGAGGCATTTGAAAAGGCATTTGAGCGGCTTTTCGACGGCTTCACCGGCATCGGTCATCCGAACGGCTGTCCGAAGGAGCCGTATGCCGCGCTTTACCCGCTCTTCCGGGGCTTTTCAAGAGAAGCTGCGCGTTTTCGCTCGGAATACGGAGAGCGGCTCCACTGGACGGTAAGAGGAGCAATAAAAGAGCGCGCGCTTTCGGATCTGTACCAAAGGGTGTATGACACCGTCTGCCGGCTGAAGGAATACGGAACCGCTGCTCCCGCCGATACACGCGCCGCGGCGGAATTCCTTGCCTACGGAATCGGCAACGCGATACTTGCAAAAGACGTGACCGGAGAATATGCGTCAGTCCTTGCCGGATGTGCGGCAGCGGTTCTGCTTCCCTGCGGCGGGCAGATGTGCGCCTTTGTTCCCTTCCTTGCCTCATCGGCGGAGGGATTCGGAGAACTGTTCCCGGCTCTCGGAAGCACCGACGGCAATTGCGATGCGATTTCCCTGCGGGTCGCGGCGCGCGAGGTATTTGCGGTCGGAAACGGAGAGAAGATAATCGGCGCGGCGGTATTTTCGCGCGTCAGAAAGTCGGTTGACTATCTTGCAGTCCTTCCCGAATACCGCAGGCTCGGGATCGGGACCCGCCTTGTTGCGGCTCTGCTCGGCGAGTTTTCGCCGGGAGACACGGTCACGGCTGCGTTCGGTGAGAACAGAGAACACGCCGCCGCGCTGTACGCCGGGCTGGGATTCACCGAAAGCCGCGCAACGGCGCCGTTCGGAAGCCCGATAATATGTATGACCCTTCGCATTCCGGACCGACACGGGGAAAGGGAGTGACAGCATGATACTTGAAAAGATCACCGGTTCTGACGCGGTATTCGACACGCTTCCGGACCGGAATGAAAAAATAACCTATGACCTTCTGCGGCTGATAAAGGACGGGAAGCCTGTAATCCTTATGTCCGACAGGAAAACCTGCATCGCCGCGCAGACGAATGCGGATCTGCCGGTCTGGATATTCCTGAAATCCATGCCGGATGACAGGCTGTCGGCGGAATTATGCAGCATTATCTCCCATGCTGTCGCGGCAAATCCCGCTCTTCACGTCCAGTCGGACGAACGGTTTATAAAAGCGGTGCTTGACCCGGTCGGAAAACATTACCAGTGCACATGAAAATGAACGCATATGCCTGCCGCAAACCTACAGCTGTCAGGCTGTCGGGAAACATGATACCGGCATCGGAAAAGTACCGGTTGGATATAAAAAGGCTGCTCTGCGAAATGGTTCACGATTCGGTCGGTGAGGACCCGGATGAAGCCGGCGCCAACGGGTTTGCCGACTATGCGATATCCTCCGGAAACGTCTTTCTGTGGGAGGACGGAGGGAAAATCGCGTCAATGGTAAACGTCGCAAGCCGGACATCCAACACTGCTCGGCTGAATACCGTTGTCACCGCAAGGGATATGCGCGGCAGAGGATATGTCACAATGCTTATGTCGGAGCTGTGCGGAAAGCTGCTGTCAGAGGGGCTGACTCCCATGCTCTATGCCGACGACATGAACCCGTCTTCCAACAGGGCATACAAAAAAGCCGGATTTGAGTTTACCGGCACGGTCTGCGAATTTGCATTTGAAGGATAAAATCAATGAACAGCATAAACAGTACATATAAAATCAGACGCGCGGAAAGAAACGACCTTTGCGCGATATCGGACATATACAATTACGAGGTGGCAAACGGAACGGCAACGTTCGATATACACCCAAGCACAATGCCGGAATTGGAAACGTGGTTTGCCGCGCACAATGTGGACAACCACCCGCTCATCGTCATTGAGACGGAGGGACAGGTCGCCGGATACGCTTCCCTGTCAAAATACCGCGACAAGGAGGCTTACGCCGGGACGGTCGAGCTTTCGGTCTATGTCGGGTATGAATTCCGCGGGCGCGGCTATGCAAAGGCTCTTGTTTCGGAGCTTATCGGTATGGCAAAGCGCGATCCGGCTACCCATGTCATCGTCTCTGTCATAACCGGGGGGAACGACGCAAGCGTCAGCCTTCACCGGCATTTCGGCTTCACATTCTGCGGCACGATACACGAAGCCGGCTTCAAATTCGGCAGATATCTCAGCATCGACAATTACGAGCTTATCGTCGGCTGACAAAGCTGAGGCTTTCCCTGTCCGACCGTATCGCGGGTCACGTTCTTTCCCGTTTTTAACCCGCTTTTTTTGCGGGTCTGCCTTATTACGGATATTTGGCTTGATGCGGAAATAGTAAATAAAAATATACACGTCTTCTGCCGTAAAGAATGTGCATTATGTGCGATTCATACTTGAATTTTCTTCTGAATATGATATAATAAATAATTAAAGACCTCTGAAAAAACAGAGGAACATCAGGGAGGAAATCATCATGGATTTTATTAAAAAGCTCTGGCCGACACCGTTCAGGATCAAAAAGGGCGACATCGCTCCGTTTCTGATTCAGACGGTAATATTCCTTGTCATCTGCACGGTTCTCGGATGGCTGATCGGACTGCTTGCAGGCTTCCCGATCATCGGGATCGTTTTTACTCTTGTCGGTTCGCTGACCGGGATCTACAGCCTTGTCGGACTTGTGCTCTGCGTGCTGAAATTCTGCGGTGCGGTGAAATAACCGATGGCTCGGCTCCGGCGCTTCTGTTTTCGGAACAGGAGCACCGGTTTTTTCTTTTTCCTTTCTGTATCTGACGGTTTCGGCCTGTCCTCCGGCAATGTGACCGGCGGCGTGCGGAAGCAAGCCGGAAAAGAGGTTTTTCACGGCAAAAAACGGCTTCGCGGCTTTTTAGCTGTCAATACCGGAAGACGGCGCGCTATATTGCCGAAAACGCTTGACTTTGCGCCGCAAATATGGTATTATACAGATGTATGTTGCTGTTTCGAGGTGAAAGACATGGAAAAGCATTTTCCCGGAAAAGATTTTCCCGAAAAGATATTTCCCGAGAACATTTTTACCGAAAAAATAAACCCTGACAAGGTGTACTACGAGACGAGGAATTTCATAAACAACGTCCTTCCCTTCTCGCTTCACACCGACATAATGGTAAACACTCCGCACCACTACGTCCACAAGCACCGCGAGATCGAAATTCTCTGCGGGCTCTCCGGCTCCGGTCAGATGATAGCCGATCTGCGCTCTGTTTCCGCTTCGGCTGACGAGGTGGTCGTCATAAATCCGAACCGTGTGCATTATATCGTGTCGGACAATATCTTCAAGTATTACTGCCTGATAATCGACTCGGAATTTCTTGAGGCAAACGGTATCGATACCGAATCGGTCTGCTTCTGCGACCATATAGTTGACCCTGTCCTCACCGGAATGATAAAGCGCCTCGGTACCGAGTGGGAGCTTGACGACGAATACCGCAACATGAGCCTCCGCGCCTGCGTCATCGGGATAATCGTCTATCTCTGCCGCAATTATCAGGTGAACGAGACGATGGTCGAAAAGGAAAGCCGGACGCTTCAGAAGATAAAGCACTCGATAAACTACATAAAGAACAATTTCAGAAACGAGCTTACCCTCGACGACGTCGCGGGAGAGGCAGGCTTAAGCAAATATCACTACTGCCGCGAGTTCAAGAAGGCGACCGACCTTACCCCGGTGGAATTCATAAACCGCACAAGGTGCGAGTACGCAAAAAGCCTGCTTGAATCAAAGCGCTATTCCGTCACCGAGATAGGCGAAATGTGCGGATTCTCGACCTCCGCGCATTTTTCAAAGACATTCCGCGGATTTTTCGGGACATATCCTTCCGATTACATGAAGAAATCCGACAAATAAACAGGATAAAAAGAAAACATTTTTTCAGGAGAAAAAAGGATGAAAATCTACATTACCGACCGCACCGACCCGTATTTCAACCTTGCCTCAGAACAGTATCTTCTCGATACGGAGAATGACGAGGTGTTCATGCTCTGGAGAAACGAAAAGGCGGTCATAATCGGCAGAAACCAGAACGCATATGCCGAGATAAACAAGCCCTTTGTCGATGAACACGGGATAAAGGTAGTCCGTCGTCTTACCGGAGGCGGAGCGGTGTTCCATGACCTCGGAAACGTCAATTTCACCTACATCGTCCCCCGCAGCGACTGCCCGACGCTTGATTTCGAGCGGTTCAGCCGCCCGGTCATAAACGCGCTCCGCGGGCTCGGCGTTGAGGCGGAGCTTTCCGGCAGAAACGACATCACCGTTGACGGGCGAAAGATCTCCGGCAACGCGCAGTGCGTGTACAACAACAAGGTCATGCACCACGGCACGCTTCTTTTCTCCGCCGATATGTCGCAGATGGCAGGCGCGCTCAACGTTGACGAGGAAAAGATAAAGAGCAAGGGCATAAAGAGCGTCAGAGCCCGCGTCTGCAACCTCTCGGAGTACCTTCCCGACATGGACGTCACCGAATTCAAGTCCTATCTTGAAAACTGCGTGGAAGGCGAAAAAACCGTCTTCTCTCCGGAGCAGATAAAGGGCATCGAAAAGCTCCGCGACGAAAAGTATTCGACGTGGGAGTGGGACTACGGCGTGTCAAAGGAGTACGACAGACGCAGCAAGAAATATTTCCCCTATGGCACCGTCGATATCTCCCTCAGCGCCGACGGCGGCGTGATCACCGCGATCCGCTTCTTCGGCGACTATTTCGGCGTGAACGACATTTCGGAGATCGAAAACCGCCTCATCGGCTCGCGCCTTGAAAGAGCCGACCTCGAACCCCGCCTTTATGATATCGGAAGATATATCATGGGCGCCGCGGCGGAGGATATTATCGGGCTGATAATGGGATAATTTATTCCGGATTTTTTGAAAAACAGACTGTCTTTTAGAGCTGTTCTCTAAAGGACAGTTTTGCAAGAATACGGTATATCTCGAAAGAGGTATGCCGTATTCTTGCTTTTTTAGTCCTTATGCGGATCTACGGATTTCTTCCATCATTTCTCGGAGTTCATTCTCATCGGGAATATCGATCAGACCTACCGCCGTAAAGTAAACGTTAAGCTTTACGCGCTTTCTTCCATCGATCTTCTCGCTGTTGTGAACATCAATTCGTCTTATGAGTCTGTTGACGATCTCGGGAGTAAGCTCCTTAATGTCGGTACACTTTCGGATGGTTTCAAGGAAGATGCGGAGATCTACCTTGTCTTGCTCAAATACCTTTAAGGAGTGTTCTGCCTTTGCAACTGCTTCTATCAGAGCTTTTTGTTCTGCTTCATATTTGCCCATCATCTTGGAGAAACGGTCATCGGGAATTTTGCCAGGCACGTTGTCCTCGTATAAACGCTCAATCATCGTGTCGATCTCGACAATTCTGCGCTTGTCCTTTTCAATGGCAGCCTTCATATTTCGCATGTTGGTTTCCTTCGTAATATTATGCTTCTTGGCGCACATATATTGGTATAGCTGCTGCTGCGGTGATTATTTTTGCTGTCGCCGTAATTGCATCCAAACTTATGATTTCTGTCGAAGATTTATGTGCAGAAGGAAAGTATATTGAAGCATATAAAAAAGCAAAAGCCTAAGAAAAGATGGATGTACTTTCTGAAAATGTAATTGCGGTTCTTAGTCAAAAGTCAAGTGATTTACTGAAAGACCCTTCTTCCCTTGTGCTTAGAAACGCTTGGTATTATCCTTATTTGAGAAATGATGGTGAGATTGGCGGTCGTGTTGTCATTTAAATTTCAGCGGCAAATAGTTATGGTGGAATCGTAGCTAGTTATCATTCATACGTACTGCAGCGAGATGGAGGCGGATGGAGTTTCTGCGGAGATAATTATTCGCTGGAATTAAACGACAGTGACGAACTCAACGATAAATTCTTGAAGCTGAGGGCACGTATTGCAATCGAAAATGGCCATGAGCTGTCAAAAATGCAACTTGAACACATTAACTTCCAATTTAAAGCGGGCACACTTTGCAAAGTTAAAGAAATTGACTGGAATATTGTTTATACATCGAGCTTTCCCGTTATTGAAGCCCTTAATTAATCTTTATTATCAGAGAATAAAAGCATTTGAAAAAATCTCAGTAGCGTTTTTGAACAAGAAGAAATACTGAAATAGAAAGAACTGCTGAAATTCTGATCATATTGCAACCGCAAAAAATCACCGGCATATCCCGGTGATTTTTTATTCAGATAAGCCCCTCAAACCCCGTCTCATCCTCAATAATCATCTCCGCTCCCAGTTCCGAAAGCAGCTCTTTCGGACGGTAGCCCCAGGAGACTCCGACGGGGTGGAAGCCGCCGTTCTTTGCAAGGCGCATATCAACGTCGGAGTCGCCGACAACAACCGTTTCGTCCGGTCTGCCGCCGAGCACCTCCGCTATGTGAAGCGCCCCCTCCGGCGATGGCTTGTGCGGGAACTCCCCGCTGTGCCCGAGAACTATCTCAAACGTCCCGGCGGGGAACAGCTTTTCGCATATCGCCTTCGTCTGTGCGTCCTGCTTGTTGGAGAAAACCCCGATCCTCGCACCCTTTGACTTCAGGTAGGAGATCCCGCCCGCAACCGCAGGGTAAAGCCGCGTCGTGTGCAGATAACACCCGGCATAGAACTCCGAGTATTTCGCATACGCTTCGTCAACAAGCCTCTCGTTTCCGCGGAATTCCTCCGGCATACAGCCCTGAACAAAGACCCGCGCGCCGTTGTTTATGTTTTTCAGCGTGTCGTCAACCGTGACCTCTCTCCAGCCGTAAAACCGGAGCATTTTGTTCATCGCTTCGCGCAGATCGTCGATCGTGTACGCAAGCGTCCCATCGAGGTCAAAAATGAAATATCTGTGTTTCTGATACATGAATATTCGCCTGTCCTGCGGACGTGCCGCCTGACTTCTTTCATCTGTCAAACGACTTTCGGTTTCAAAGCCTCCGTCCGCATCCAATTGCATTATCCTTTTTACAAAAGTTCTTGGAGTTCTCAGAACCTTCTTTCAAGAAGGTTCTGAGGCAGTTGGGAGCAATGCCGCGGCATTGCTCCGGCAGCGCCCGGGTTAAATACTTTCCTAATCCGGCAGCTCATCAAGCAGATCGATGAACCAGTAAGGCAGGTCGCGGTCGCAGTCAATAAGCCTCTTGTCCTCAAGGACGGCGATCTGACGGAACTTTACTGTGTTGTCGAACAGGATAGCCTCGTCGCAGAGCGGAAGCACCGCACGGAGATTCCGCGTCAGCTGAGAGAAGCGCTTGATTATGAAGCTGTCGCCGATCCCATGCCCGCCGTTCGCCATGCGGCGGTGAACACGTTCGATCGCAACCTGAATATCGTCGACTCCGACAAAATAAAGCGCGACCGTGAACCCCGCCTGCTTCGCGGCATTAATCTGACGGATGATCGCCGCACCGGGGAGGGTAGTCTCGATATGGAACGACACGCCCATGGAAATGAAGTCGGATATCATCTCCATTGCCGTGCGTCCGGCATGGATGTTTGCATACGGATCGTCGTTTCCGCCGAACTTTTTCGCAAGCTCGTCGATGTTGACCCGCTCACCGAGATCCTCGCTGTTTTTGAGAACGTGGTAGAGCGAGGTTTTTCCGGCACCGTTTATCCCGGCAATGATCGTGAACCTCTTCACAGAAGTATCTCCCCGACGATTTTTTCCTGCGTCAGCTGGAGCTTCAGATTTATCATTGCGCGGCAGAACAGCTTTTCCTCGCGCGTTTCCGCCGAGGCGAGTTTTTCTTCAAGCTGGGAAATCGTCACCCCGTTAAAATCGCGGTACATTTCCGCAACCACATCCGGCTTTTCCATCGGAGCACCCCCGTAGATCCCCTCTCAGACAGACGTCTGGGGAGGTGTTTTTTCGTTTTCCTTGACCTTCTCAAGCAGAGCCTGAATTCTCTCGGCAGGCTTGAGCAGGTGGCTGATAGTTTCGTCGCGGTTGAGCGTGTCAACGATGAGCGCGACGTATTTTCCGAGATCGACCTCCGCATACCATTCCCTTGAAAGCAGCTCCGGAGAACGGTAAATGAGGTTTGTCGTGAATATTTTCGTGATAAGCCCGTCGGCATAAGCCCTGTCCATTGAGTCAAGCCCCTCGCAGAACAGTCCGAATGTGGCAAAAGCAAAGATGCGCTTTGCTCCGCGTTCCTTGAGATTTGTGGCAACGTCTATTATAGACTGACCGGAGGAAATGATGTCGTCAACAATGATGACGTCCTTTCCCTTGACCGAGCGTCCGAGATACTCATGAGCGACGATCGGGTTCTTTCCGTTCACGACCTGTGTGTAATCGCGGCGCTTGTAGAACATACCGAGGTCAAGGGAGAGCATCGACGAATAGTACATACATCTCGTCATTCCGCCCTCGTCGGGAGAGATCATCATGAGATGGTCCTTGTCAAGCTGAATATCCGGCACACGCTTGATGAGCGCCTTTATCATCTGATATGTAGGCTGAACGTTGTCGAAGCCGATAAGCGGGATGGCATTCTGTATTCCGATGTTGTGAACGTCGAAGGTAACGATGTTCGTGACACCCATGTTCTCAAGCTCCTTCATCGCAACGGCGCAGTCGAGGGACTCTCTGACGTGACGCTTGTCCTGACGGCTCTCGTAGAGCATCGGCATGATAACGGTTATCCTGCGTGCCTTTCCGGCGATTGCATTTATGACTCTCTTGAGGTCGGCAAAGTGGTCGTCGGGGCTCATGGGATACTCTGTCCCGTACATCTTGTATCTCACGCTGTAATTGTACATATCTGCGATGATATACACATCGTGACCGCGCATCGACTCGTGAAGAACGGCTTTCCCCTCGCCGTTTCCGAATCTCTTGCATTCGGGAGCGACAATATAGGACGTGCTGCCGCGGCTGCCCCTCCATTCGTGCAGATAGCTGTCAACCTCCTCGACAAACTTCTCGCATCCCGGCATTCCGATTACCGAAAGCTCGCCGTAATAAGTGTTTTCCATCAGAAATAATGCGTCCGCACACAAAGGCGGACAACTCCTTCCGTTCTCAGGTATACATAAGACAGTATACTGTTATTCGACATTATTATATCATATTCCGCGCCGGTTATCAAGACGGAACGGGAAAAAATATTAACATTTTCACAAAAAAGCCGTCACAATTCCGCACGCAGCATCCGGCAGAAGCTGCGCACAGGAAAATCCGGGTACGGCATCCCGCCGCAGGGTGACGGTGCCGAACCCGGATATTATCAGTCTTCCGGCTTTTCCTCAAGCTTCAGCGGATAGTCGCCGAGATGCTCCATCTTAAAGCCGTTCTTCTTGTAGGTCTCATAGTCGAAGGCCTCAAGCTCGTCAATCGCAAGCTTGTGGAATTCGTAGAAATTCTTCCACCACTCGTATCCGCTTCCCAGCTCCGCGCCGAGGTAAGCATCGGCAATATCGCAGCCCATCTGGGGAGCGACATAGAACGCACCCATTGCAAGAACGTTGACGCCGTTTCCGGTGATGGCACGCAGAGCGGCGGGAACGCTCTCGACGACACCTGCATGAACGTGCGGGCATTTTGACGCGGCGATGTGTATCCCCATTCCGGTTCCGCAGAAGAGGAGCGCACGCTCAAACTCGCCCTCCGATATCATACTTCCGGCACGCAGACCGATGCGGTGGAACATATTCTCGGTGTCGTCCGGGTCGCTGTCCTTTGTGACTCCGACATCGGTTATCTTCCAGCCCTTTCTGCGCAGATGCTCCGCGACCGCTTCCTTGAGGGGAAATCCGGCAAAGTCGGCTCCCATAAGAATGTACCTGTCTTTTACTGTTTTCATGATCCTTGTTCCTTTCAGATATAAATATCATTTATCATACACCGTGCGGTGTTGTTTATCTGATGTCAGTGCCGCAATAACACCGTCGGCATATATCCTCTGCCCCACTGGATCGGGATGAACGCCGTCCTTCATATGCTTTGTCACGAAATCCGGGTCTGAGGCATTGATCCCGAACCTTCCGCCGTCGATGACCGTGAAGCGATACTCCTCACCGGCGATCTTCCGGAGAATATCGCGGTAGAGTGAGAGCGGATAACCGTGCTCCCCTTCCCTGTCATAACGGTCGATCGGCAGAACGAAAACTATATCCCCGTGCGGGTATTTCTCTTTCAGCCCTCGGCAGAGCTTTCTCACCGCACCTGTAAACGACACATCCGAATTATCGTCCGGCTTTCCTGGTTTCACCCCGGTGCCGAAATCGTTGGTCCCCGCGGCGATGAATATCACATCAGCATCGGGGCGCATCCTGTCAAAGCAGGCAGACACCGCCGCTTCCGGTCGCACAGGAGATGTCGCGCTTACCGATATTCCCGATTCCGAATAATCCGTCATTTCCGAAAAGCCGAGACGCTCCGAAACCATGTCGCACCATCTTTTCTCCGCCCTTGAAGCCGGACAGGTATCGTTCTCTCCCGTATACGCGCCGTAGGTTATCGAATCGCCGTAAAACACCGCGATCCTGCCCGAAAACCTTTCTGCGGTATTCATTTTATGCCGTAATGCTTTTCGATGAAGTCAACGACCGGGGCGGGATCGGAAAGGCTGTGCGGGTGATGATCGCATCCCGGCTTGACGATAAGCATTATATCCGCTCCGGCTTCCTTCATTTTCTCATAGAACGGCTCGCCGTTTTCGGCATAGGGAACATATCTGTCGGCATCGCCGCAGACAAGCATCACCGGAATACCGGTCTTTGCAAGCTCCTTTGTACGGTCGAGGGGATTTCCGGTGAAGGTCAGCGCCGTTTCGTCGTTCAGGTGATAGATCTCCTTGCACTCCTTCCAGCAGGACTCCTCTCCCAGCCCCGCACCGAGTCCTCCGGGCCACGAGCAGATATCAAGCACCGGCGCGTCAAGGTAGAGCAGCCCGCAGCAGTCGGGGTACTTCAGCGCGAAATTGACGGCATAGAGCGCACCGCGGCTGAAGCCGAACATCGCGGGTTTTGAGCTCATTCCGTACTCATTAACCGCCGTGTCGTAAAACTCCTTCATCATCGAAACCGATTCCGGGCAGCCGTACATATCGCTGACACAGTGGTACGCAAGGTGCCAGCCGCGCTCAAGCAGCGCCCTGTCAACGTAATTGAAAGCCTCAAAAAACTCGGTTCTCCACACCCACGGGTTTCCGGGGAGCGCCTTTTCGGGGCAGACTATGTACGACGTGCGTCCGCCCACAGTGAAATTCATCTGTTTATACCCGTTCCATGTTGTTTCGGTCATGATAATATTCCTTTCTTTCCCGTACTCAGAGGGTCAGCATCAGCTTCACAAGCTCGTATGCGAACATGAAGTGAAGTTCTCTTGACGGATGGTTTATGTCGTTGCTCAGCATTGAGGTTATGTCAACGCCGGCTTCCTTCATCAGCTTCCAGTTTGCGTGGCAGTCGCATACCGGGACATTCTTCTCCCGGCAGAGGGCGCGTGCCGCGTCGATATAGGCATCAAGCGTTTTCTGATTCTCCGGTCTGCAGATGTCGGAGGCTATCCGCTTTATCTGCGGGCTGACGATCCTCTCGTTGACCCTCTCGCCGATCATGTTCGGGGTCATGAAGATAAGCCCGGAGCCGTTCTCCCGCACTCTGTCGAATATATCCGAAAGCGCGTCAGTGTACTCCCTGATCTTATCGGCTCCCTTTCCGCTGTCGTTCAGTCCGAAGCAGACAACGGTCATATCGGGGTTTGCCGACAGAACGTCCTGTTCCAGTCTTTCCGCGCCCTGCGGAGCGGTATCGCCGCTTATTCCGGCATTTATCACCGAAAACGGCACCTGCGGATAGAGGAGCTGAAATATCTTTTTCACGATCTCGTGGTATGCAGAGCCGCTTTCAAAGATCACCCCGGCATATCCGCTTCTCAGCGGGTAAAGCTCAAAGCACCCCTGCGTCACGCTGTCTCCGAGGAATGCAAGCTTTATCGGCGCGCCTCCGTAAAGGTCGCCGCTTTTTCTTTTAAGTCTTTCAACAAAAGTCATGGTTGTATTGTTCTGCCTGTAAAAAGCATCCTTTATTTGAATTTACCGCTCAATGTCCGTATCGGCAAAGGTGCAGTTTTCGGACGACAGCACCGGAAACGGGAAATCCCCGTTTATGATATTGCCTCCGACATCGGCATTTTCGCAGGAATCGGTGCGGATGAGCCATTCGGTTCCGGCATTCTCTGCCCTTCTCCCGGAGCGGAATATCCGGTTTCCGGCAAAACGGAGGTTCTCGGTTGAATATGCATAAAGCACAGGGACATCGGAGGTCATGAAAACATTGTCCTCAATTTTTATGTTCCTGTGATAGCAGTGCTTTTTTATCGGCTTCTGTATCTCGGGACATATCGATATGACCGCGTTTCCGTACTGATAATCCGACAGCCGGCAGGCATCGGTAAAGGTGTTTTCCCGCACCGTCACCCCGTCCGACGCTCCGACGGCAAACCACAGAAGCGCATCTCCGGCAATAACGATCGCCGCGCCTGCGGATTCAAAGACGTTGCCCTCGATAAGCACTCTTCGCGGGGTCATGACGACAGCCCCTCTCGCGCGCCCGCTTCCGAACCGGTTGTTTCTTATGACGACCTCCGGAGAGCAGCTGTAATTCTCGATCGCAACCGCACCCGAAGGAACCGAATGCACCGCCGCCGGTATCGGCTCTTCCGTCTCTATCCGGAAATTCGCCATATCGACGAGAGTAAACGACGAAACGACCGCGTTCCCGAGGTATTTCATGCTTCTTCTGTCGATGAAGCGCAGGGTCTGCCCCTTTTTCGCCCAATGCCGGAAATTGCAGATCCCCGACCGGGCAAATTCTCCGTCAAGCGATTTCTCTCCGGTGATCTTCTTCAGGCAGACACCGATCCCGTGGATATTGACCGGATCGTCCTGAAGCCCGTGAAAACTGCACCCCTCAATGACAGCCTCCCCCGCGCAGGCAGATACCTGAATGCCGTAATCGCGTGAGCAGGAGATAAGCCTCCCGGCTCTGCGGTTCGGAAGTATCTTCACATTGCGGCAGGCCACGTTTTCGCAGAACTGAAACAGAAATCCCTCTCCCGCGGAGTGTATCACAATGTTCTCGCAGACTATGTTTCTGCAGTTCTCGGCAAAAATGCCGGCATGAATATGCTTGTTGTGGCGCAGGACAATGACATCACCGAGCTTCGGGTGCCTGTCGCGCCGGAGCATCTCGTTGTTGTACAGTCTGAAGGTGTCAGAAGACAGCTGTTCGACGCTTTTTATCCTCAGCACATTGCTGCTGCCCTCCGCGACCGTCATTGTCTCCGGTTCGTAAACGGTGTGATCGCCGTATGTAAGCTCCGAAAGCTCTCCGTCACCGATATCGAAATAAAGGCTGTAATTCATCACCCGGCAGGGAAAAAGCTGCTGGTCGATAAAAACATCAAGATAATCGCAGCTCTTACCTATCACCCTGCACTCCGAAACGATGGGTTTTTCCCAGTCTATAGTGAAATTGCGCAGCGTTATGTTCTCGCATCCGTCAAGGGTAAACGGCTGAAGATGCCCGTGGAATATGAATTCCGAGCCGTTCCCGTCGATTACAATGTTTCTCCGGTTTTTTATGAGAAAGGAGACGGTCTTTTCCGACTGCGTTACGTCGGTGTTCGACTGCGAATACTCGCACTTTACCCCGGATGAAGCATGAAAAGAGTAGGCTCCGCCGCCGAAGCGGTAGACGACATTCTCCGCATCCTCCGAAAAAGCCTCTCCGATTTTCGCCGTATAGTCAGAGGTCCCGTCCGGGCATATGCCCATTCCGGCAAGCTCAGTCACGCGATATTCCATCACAAATCCCTCCGTGCGGTTCTGTACAATGATTATACCACATTTTTCTTGCGTTTACAATGGCAGAACCGAAATATCTTAAACATTTCACGGATATACGGTCATACGCTCTCATCCCGTTTTCCGAAAACCGTGAAGTCGATGACCGCCGGAAACACCCTGTCGGGATGACCGCATACGGTGAGCCTGACGCTCTCGCAGGAAACCGGCGGAAGCTCTCTGTAGTCGATAAGAAGGTCGGTATCGTTGCCGCCCGCGTCAAGGAGCATTACCCACTCATCCCGGTCGTTGTCCGGACGACCCTCAAGTATCCAGCGGTACGGTCCCCGGAGCGCGCCGTTCTTTTCGTCAAGCCCGATGTCGCGCCAGATTATCCTCACCCCGCCGACAATATAAGGCGCCATCATGTCAACCGTCAGCGTCGGGCGCGGGTCGTCCTCCCGCGGACGCCAGTAGGTAAGAAGCGTCCCGTCAAGAGCATAAAACGCATCCCTTCCCTCGGTCGCCGACGAAGCGATCACCCCGGCTCTCTGCCTGACGGTGAGCGGCAGCATTCCGGAGGAGTTGTCCTTTACGGGATCTTCGGCAACACCCGGCGCAAGCTGGGGTATCTCCGTCACTCCGTGCGGCGCGTAAAGCTCCCCGTCGGAATTAATCGCGACAAGATCCATGCCGATGACTCTTTCATAAAGGTGTACGCAGGCGACAGCCGTCGTATAGAATGCCCACAGTGTTCCGCCCGGTCCCTCGGTTATGCACCCGTGTCCCGCTCCGGTCATAAGTCTGCTGCGGCTGATCGTGACCGGGTTGTTCTTCTGGAGCACAAAGCCCTCAAGCGGTCCCTTGTCCGAATAGTATGCCGCCATGCAGTAATTGCTGAACTCCGTTCCGGAGGAAGCGTAAACGAGATAGTACCTCCCGTTCTTCTTCAGCATCCACTGCCCCTCTATCCAGCCGCAGAGCGTGTCCTGATTGTACTCTCCGAACCGCTCCCAGACGTTGTTCCTGTCAAAGGTGTTCAGCATTACAGGGTCGGTGACCAGTCTTCTCGGGTCGTCTCCGTCAAGCTCGGCGCCGAAGGAACCGCTGACGAATGTCCTCTTGTGCTCTCCGCCCCGCATCATGAAGCAGTAGAGGTAAAGCCTTCCGTCGTCGTCAACGAACAGCGCGGGGTCAACCGGTCGGAATTCCGTCCCGTCGGGCTTTATGAAGTCGCCGAGATACTCAAAATCCCCGAGAGGCGAGTCGGAGATATAAAGCCCGTGCGAATGTGAGGTCATAAGGTACTTCCCGCGGAACGGCACGACCGTCGGGCTGTATTTCATGTCATAGGGCTTTGTCCGGACGTGCTTCCACGTCACGAAATCCTCCGAAACGAATGCCATCCCGTAGCTCGGATACAGGTACCATTTCCCGTCGAGATAAAGCACCGAAGGGTCGCTGACGGAGCGGTAATCTCTTTGCTTCTCGTTCGTGAATCTCATGACTCCCCAGCCGTCAGACCCGAGGGGAATATCGGGAAGGGAGATCGGATTGCAGTATGTTCTCGGTTTGTTTTCGCTCATTTCATTTATTGCCTTTCGGGAAAATCATTCGTTTTATCGGTATTGACAAGGCGGCTGCGGTGTGCTACAATATGGTCGATAGTACAGATTCGGGGGATTTTTGCGCAGATATGAACCGTGAACCCATAAATATCAACGAAATACCGGTAAGCTGTCTCGGAACAAACGGTGAAAACACGGATCATGCCGTATTTTCAGCCGAATCTGACAGGAAAATCTTCACAAAACCGTCGGTGACAGACAGCCGCGGGGCAATTGTCATCGCGTACATATCCTCCGGAAGAGGGCAGACAGTCCACTGCGGTTACGAACAGCAGCTGAAGCCCGGCACGGTTTTCGTCATCGACGGGAAGAACCGCCTTGAAATACTTCCGGTCTCACCTGTCGTGGTCTACACCTGCGCATTTGTCCCAGAGCTGTTCGGCAGAAGCGCCCTGCGCGCACCGGTTCTCTCCGACATTTCGTCGGAGCCCGTGCTTGAGCCGTTTTTCAGCCGCTTCGACGGAAGCCGTTCCGCATGGCGCATTCCGACGGCAAAATCGGAAACGTTTCAGAGCCTTTTCTGCTCCATGACCGACTGCGCAAAGCTTTCCCCTGTCATCCGCGACGGTATCATGCGTCTGAGAATATCAGAGCTGCTTCTGAACCTTGCCGACATAATCAACACCGGAAGCGACACCGCGCCCCCCGCCGGCTCCGAGACCGTGGCAACGGTGATTGCCTGTCTGCGCCGCAATTTCACCGGAAAGATAAACTGCAATGACCTTGCCCGCGCGGCCTGCGTCAGCCGTTCAAAGCTCTTCGCCGATTTCCGCGCCGCTACCGGAAAAACCATCGGAAAGTACATCGAGGAGCTCAGGATCTCAAAAGCCGCTTCCCTGCTTCTTGACACAAACGATACCGTGTACAACATAATGTACGAGGTCGGTTACCGCGACATGAAAATGTTCTGCCGCCGCTTCAGGGAGCAGATGAATGCCACTCCGTCTGAGTACCGGAAAGCAAACAGATAGCCGCCTGAACTTCAATTTTACTCAAAAACGGCCTGCCGGTCAATATCCGGTCTGCCGTTTATTCATTTCACCCGCAAAAATCCGACAAACCGCCCATACCGCGCAAAACTTTTTCCGGAACAGCAATATTGTTGACCTGACCTGCAAGATAGATTATTGACATCCGGTGTATGATATTGTATCATATTTCATATAAGGCAGAGGCGGAACATTTCCGTCCTGAAGCATAATAATCAAACCCACGGAGGTAAACCGTAATGTACAATTTCCCGATAGGAGTAATGCTCGATTCCTTCCGTCTGCCGGTAAAGGAGGCAATCGCAAAGACCGTCGCAATCGGCGCGAAGGGCTTTCAGATGTATGCCACCTACGGCGAGCACTCGCCGGAGAACATGACCCCGGCAAAGACAAGAGAGCTTCTTGACACCGTCAAGTCGAACGGCCTTGTCTTTTCAGCCCTCTGCGGCGACCTCGGTCACGGCTTCGGCAACCGCGAGCTGAATCCGGAGCTTATCGAAAAGTCAAAGCGCATCCTTGACCTTGCAAAGGAGCTTGAGACAGACGTTGTCACCACACACATCGGCGTTGTGCCGACCGACCCGTCAAACGAGCGCTACAAAATCATGCAGGAGGCTTGCTTCGAGCTCAGCCGCTATGCCGACAGCATCGGCTCACACTTCGCGATTGAGACCGGTCCCGAAACATCGGAGGTTCTGAAGGGATTCCTTGACTCTCTCGGCTCCACCGGCGTTGCGGTAAACCTTGACCCGGCAAACCTTGTCATGGTGACCGGAGACGACCCCGTGAAGGCGGTTCACAACCTGAAGCGCTATATCGTCCACACCCACGCAAAGGACGGAGTCAACCTCCGCAAGTGCGTTCCGGAGTACGTCTACGGCGTTCTTCCCACCCCGCCGGAGTATCAGGGCGTCGAGATCTTCCGCGAGGTCCCCCTCGGACAGGGCAGCGTCGATTTCCCCGCATACCTTGCCGCTCTTGAGGAGGTCGGCTACCGCGGATTCCTCACCATCGAGCGCGAAGCCGGAGACGATCCCGCAAAGGACATCGGCATGGCAGCCGATTTCCTGAGAGACGTCATTGAAAAAAACTGAGATCGGGAAGAATACAGCAATGGAAAACAGAAAGCTCCGCGTCGGCATAATCGGCACGGGAAACATAAGCCACTGCCATATGGCAGGATATAAAAAGTACAAAGACCTCGTTGACGTTGTTGCCGCCTGCGACATCGACGAAAACAAGCTGAATGCCTACTGCAAACAGTACGGAATCCCGAATTCCTACACCGATTACAACGAGATGATGGCAAAAGAAGACCTCGACTGCGTCAGCGTATGCACATGGAATGCGGCTCATAAGGGTGCGGCCATAGCTGCACTCCGCGGCGGTGCAAACGTCCTCTGCGAAAAGCCGATGGCAATGAATGCGGAAGAGGCAGAGGAAATGCTTGCCGTGTCGAAGGAGACCGGAAAGCTGCTCCAGATCGGCTTTGTCCGCCGCTTCGGAAACGACGCCGACACGCTCCGTCAGTTCATCGATGCCGACGTTTTCGGAGACATTTACTACGCAAAGGCAACCTACCTGCGCCGCTGCGGCTGCCCCGGAGGATGGTTCGGCGACAAGTCAAGATCCGGCGGCGGTCCGCTTATCGACCTCGGCGTACACGTGATCGACCTCGTCAGATACCTCGCCGGACTCCCGAATCCTGTTTCGGCATACGGTTCGACCTACAACAATCTCGGTCCCAACCGCGCCGGCGGCGGAAGCAAGGGCTGGACAGTCGAAACAAAGGGCGACCCCTACACCGTAGAGGACTTCACGACTGCACTGATTAGGTTCGACAACGGTCTTACCCTCTCGGTCGAAGCCAGCTTCAATCTCAACATCAAAAACGACGTCGGCAATATCGAGCTTTTCGGAACAAAAGCCGGATGCAGCATCAGTCCCGACGTCGAGATATACACCCAGCTTGCCGGAAAATTCGTCAACGTCCAGACGGCGGAAAGCACCGCGCTGTCCTTCAACGGTCTGTTCGAGAACGAGATAAAGGGCTTCATCGACGCGGTGAACGGCAACGCTCCCTGCCGCGCACCGGCTGAGGACGGAGTGGCTCTGATGAAGATAATCGATGCCATCTATAAGTCCGCAGAGACCGGAAAATCAGTTGAAATAGTCTGATGAAATACTGTGTAAATACATACAGCTTCGGCGCATACGGGAACCCCGACCGCCTCGGCATCTACGGCATGATAGACAAGGCTGCACAGCTCGGATACGACGGCATCGAATTCACCGAGTCATACTGGCTTGATACCACCGATTCAGAGCTTGCGAAGATCGGCGGGTACGTGAAGGAGCGCGGGCTTGAAGCCGTCAGCCTCTGCGTCGGCGCCGACCTTCTGAACCGCGACTCCGGAACCGAAATACGGCGCGTCTGCCGCCTTATCGACAAGGCAAAGCTCCTCGGTGCTTCAATGCTCCGCCACGACGCGTCCTCAGGCTTTGTCACCGACAGAAAATTCGGGCTGAGCTATGCCGATGCCCTCCCCCGCCTTGCCGAAGGATGCAGAAAGATCAGCGAATACGGCAAAAGCGTCGGAATTAAGACCATGACCGAAAATCACGGTTACTTCTCTCAGGATGCCGACCGGGTCGAGGCGCTGATAAATGCAGTCGCCTGCGACAATTTCGGCGCGCTCATCGACCTCGGCAACTTCATGTGCGCCGATGAAGACCCGACAGTCTCGGTCGGAAAGCTGGCACGCTATGCCTTCCATGCCCATGCAAAGGATTTTCTGTACAAACCCGGAACTCTCCCCTTCCCCGGCGACGGCTGGTTCAGGACAAGAGCCGGAAACTTCCTCCGCGGAACAATCATCGGCCACGGAGAGGCTAAGATATGGCAGAGTCTCGGAATCCTGAAGCGCTCCGGCTACAACGGCTGGCTCTCGGTCGAGTTCGAAGGACTTGAGGATAACCTGACAGGAATAAAAATGGGTCTTGACAACCTGAAAAGGCTTTACGAAACCGCATAATACCGAAAATGGCTGTTAAATAACTCATAATCAGTTATTTAACAGCCATTTTAATACAGACAGATAATCCGCCGGTCATCACTGCCGGTTGTGATTCTCCGCGTGACAGCCTTTGTTTATTCCTTCAGCGTTTTTACAATTCACTTCCTCTGTCTGATCATAACCTTTTCCCGTCTGCATCCGGTTCATTCATCCTTCCCCTGATAAACT
>ERZ827512.1352-NODE-1352-length-24732-cov-3.740690_pt1 | contig 24732 bp, 18 predicted proteins | sample MGYA00519916_ERZ827512 | MGnify/ENA primary metagenome ERZ827512 (study PRJEB31778, sample SAMEA3449335) | human gut metagenome | biome: human gut; feature: human-associated habitat; material: faeces | place: United Kingdom | collected 2010/2012 ... | reverse complement strand
CCGCCACAACAATTCGGTTATTCCATTTCTTTTGGTCTACTTCGTCCGCCGCCGCACGGCGAATACAAAAATAAATAATCAGCATACCGGCAACAACGGGCGCTAAAACCATAAGCCAAGTTGTTAAATCTCCGATCAGCTTTTCTGTCCCCTCAACAATTTTGCTGTCCTGAAGATTACCGGCGGCAAATGCCGTAACAGTATTTATAAGCATTATAAAAATACAGCACACTGCAACGGCGGCGGCCTTACAGCACCGTTTTCGCCTTTCAAAAATCAGTTTGTTTGTGTTTTTCATATATAACCTCCGTAAAAATGTTTTAATCGTCATTCATACCGGGTATGGCTCCGGGGGATTTTTGTTCCGCAAGTCGGCGCATAATGTCCTTTTGGTAATACACCCAAATGTTCCAAAGGACTATTTCCTGCTTTGTATCGGTAATAATCGGGCGTTTATTTTCCCGTTCTCTGCGAACACGGCGGTTGTGTTCTTCATCACCCAATCCGAGCATTTTATTAAAATTCCATAACGACAAATCGGGAGCATACATAACGGCGGGATGATTGCGGCTTGTAACAATCTGAAAAGGCCTTTTAATTCTGCGAACCTCGTCGGTATTGAGCAGTTTCCGCTCGGTAAGGTTTATACTGTGTGATGACGAAGGCATAGTAAACCTCGCGTTGCTTGCCGACAGCTGATAGCTTGATGTGGTGTATGTGCCGAGCTTGTCCGATACCTCCCGTAAGGTTTCGGGATCGTCTGCCTGCAAATATACCCAAGTCTGACAGTTGGATTTAATTGTATCGGAAACATTTTGATCGTATTTCTCTTTTAATTGGCTGAAGCTTTGAATAAAGAGCGAATAACGCATACCCCGCCCAGCCGCTACGGTAAGCTTATTTGTCATATCCGAAATAGGCGTAAAATTACCGTATTCGTCAAGTACAAAATTAACGCGGCGTTTCAGTCTGCCGCCGCGTTTATCTGCCGCCTCTGCAAGCATTTCATACTGCTGTGAAACAATAAGCGACGCTATTGGATAAAATGTTGTCTTTTCGTCGGGCAAAATAATAAACAGCGCTTGCTTTTTCGTTCCGGCCTCCGAAAGAGAAAAATCGCTTTCGTGGGTGACAGCATAAATTGATTTTGAAGTAAAGAGCCGCAGCGTTGTCAGAGCCGATGTATAAAAGCTGCCCCTTGTTCTTGACGGTGCAACATCCGATATTGACAGCAACGCTCTTGCAGGGTGCGCATTGGGCAGCTTTTTTACATATTCCAAAATCGGCATTTTACCGCCTATGGTTTTGCACATTTCGGAAATAAACCAATACACATTCGTCATATTTTGAAGTTCGGGGCGCTTACGGTTATCGCACACAACGCAGAGTATGGCGGCGGCAATAATCGAACACTCGCCGTTAGTCCAGATTTTCTCACCCGTGGGCTTCCCTACAAGGTTGTTAGTTAAGTCCCAAGCAAGCATTTCCGCACGGTCGGTATCGTCACGTTCTACGGCTTCAATAATCGGCTGTAACAAATTATATCTTTGGCTTTTTGCAGGCGTCTTGAAGTCAAGCACCAATACTTCGTATCCGAGCTTTTTGAGAAAGTCGGAGCAATAGTGGTACAACTCCGCTTTTGGGTCGCTGACAACAATACTTTCTCCTGCAAGTCCTAAAGAACAAATTGACGGAATCACCAAACAGCGCGATTTACCGCTTCGTGTCGCTCCGATACATAACAGGTGACTGTCTTCGCCTATATAGTAAATTTTCTCGGCTTCACCCTCTTGCTTTTTGCCGATTACAATACCCCCACGCGTGTAATCGGGAATATTGGGACTGAAAATTTTTTCGGCGGTTCCCGTGCTTTCATCTTTTGCGCTCCTTTCGGTTTTCATAAAATCAATATCTTCGTAAGCCGTGTCTATAAGTCTTTTAATTTCATTGTCGTGCGGGTTTAAGACATAGCTTTCAAAAGCTCTGCTTTTTTCTGCGTCCGTAAGCCACCTTGCAGAGCCGTGCTGAAACTGTCCTACTGCCTTCGGTGTTTTTATATCGGGCGTTATCTCATCTAAATCCGATTTATACGGATATAAATTTGCGGTAGAGAAAAGCACCGCCGCCAAAAGAAAAAAGCCTTGTATTAAGAGAAACAGCGTTAAATGCTGTTTGCTTGATACAAGACTTTGAAAGCATACCGTAATCGGCAGAAATTTAAGCGTTGCGACATTTCGGGTAAGCAAACGGTGTATAGCGGTTGAAAAGAACAGATTAAACAAGCCGCCCAATAAGAAAATTACGGTGAAAAGTATCAGTTTCGGTTTGATTTTCAATGCTATATCACCTCGCTATAATTCAAGCTCGTCCGGTTCAATATCCGATACGGGCAATTCCAAATCGTTAAAATCCGGTGTGTTTTCAGGTTGCCGTAACAATTCAGATAAAGCGGCGGTTTCATCTTTTTTAATAAGATTGTTCTTTTCTAAAATATCTGCAACAATATTGCTTAAAGCACCGTCGGTAAAGCAAATATTACCGTCCGTTTCTTCGTTGCCGGTTTTTAAAACCGCTTCGTTCAAAACCTTTTCGGCTGTTTCTTTCGGCATTTCAATACCTCTTTTATCCCTCCCGATAATACAGTAAATACCCTGACCGATTTCAACGCAGGTTATAATATTTCCCCATATATCGGGATTCGGGCGTCCGTCACGCATTTTCCGTCACCTCCGTATAATGTTTTTATTTATCAATAAGCACATTTATAATGCTTCTGACTCTGTTTAAATCTTCACTTTCATTCTCATAGCTTATTCCGTCCGACGAATCCAAAGAACAGACATAATTGCGACCGCGGTAAATTTCAAGAGGTTCGCAAGGCGTTTCGTGTTCAATCGGCGTCAGTCCCTCGGAATAAAGAAGTTCAAGGAATTGCCCGTAAATCTCGCTGTCGTTAAATATCATATATTCCCACCTCGCATATTCTTTTTTAAATCATACCAAAAGCAGCTGCCGTCCTTTCGTTTCGGAAACATACAGGACGGCAGGTTTGTGTTCAGTGTATACGGGCAGCCATAGCAAGGGTGGTCTTTAGGGTAACGGTACGGCGGTGCAGGTCTTATCCGCAAGCCGTAAAAACGGTTTAGTTTTCCGAAATTAAAATATTTATCCATTTTATTTTTCCTTTCTTCGGGCGTTTGCCCTCAAAATAAAACAGAGATACGGATTATTACAATTCCATACCTCTGTCCTTATGTCGTAAATACCATTCTTTTTTAGCTGCTTTTGAAAGCTCAGTACCGAAAGCCTTTGCTTTAATATCGCAGTCCTCGTCAGTATCTATTATACTTTGTTCAAGCATTATCAGTATTTCACAAAGCAATTCTTCGGCATAATAGGCTTTTTTAGCCTTGGTATATTCGGCATAGCCTATTTGTCTGTCCTTATCAAGCATTGATTTAACGGCTCTTAAAATCTTGTTTGCTATAAGTCGGTCGGCTTCCTCTACGGCATTTTTGCGGTGTGCCGAAATGTTATCGGGGTTGGTATCGTACAGCATCGCAAGTCGTGTTTTGCTCTCGGCATATTCGTCTACACGGATGTTAATATAATTATTCTGCTCTTTAAGCTTTTTAACCAGTGCGTCAACCTGTTTTTTTAATTCCTCCGGCAGCAGTTTATAATACAGGCGTCCCTTTTTCGGCAATTTTTCTTTTAATTCAAAAAGTAACGGAATAAAAGCCTCAATATCTTCTTTACTCATCAAGCCGTCAAGTGCTTTAATGTCCTCGGCTTCGTCAATCCTGCCGAACTTTTTTTGAAAACGCTTATGCTTTTCGGGTTCAAGCTCAGTTATATATTTTTCAAAAGCCTTTACGGTTTTGTCGGTTATATCGGAGAGTGCCGTTTTTGCATTATCCTTATCTGCAAGATATAGCCTGATTTTATCTGCAAAGGTATCCTTAATTAACTGTATCCGAATACTTTTCGGGATTTCCGGTGAAACATACTGCTTCGTAATACTTTGATTTTTATCCCAAAATACAATATGGATATGCGGATGACTTCTTTCATTATGATGAGCCGCCGCCCATTGCAGATTATGCGGTAAAATACCGTTTTTTTCCGCAAGCGTTTTTATATGCTCCTCAATATATTCCTGCCAAGCCTTATGATTTGTTAATCCGAGTTCGCTTGCCGTTTCGGGTGCAAATGAGATAATTCCCCTGAAAATGTTAATGCGGCGGTAAGACATTTCCCGTACCGTCCTCGCTATATCCTTCCAGCTTTCAAATTCCGTAAGTCCTTTCTCCGGTTCGGTACAGCCAAACAGCCCGTGCCGCATATTCTCATTTTTAGATACGCCGGGACGGGTGGCGATATATCTTATGTGTTCATAGTTTAATTTCGGCGTATTCGCTTCGGTAGGGTTTTTATGCCTTTGCTTATATACGAGTATCGACACTGTTTATCCCGCCTTTAATAGCTTTTATTGCTTTTTTCATTTCTTCATCATCCGCAAACGCGGCAACTGCGTCGGCATTTTTTTGATTAGCGTAAGCAAGCGCGCGTTTTCTTGCTGCCGACTCTATTTTTTCAAACGATGAATAAAGATCACGGTCAATAAGCTCCGACATAATTGTAATGTTTGTATAATATCCGGCGGCAGATATAATCGTAAGGCGGTTTATAAGTCCGGCAAGACGGTTACCGAGCTTCTTTATTTGCAAAGACAGCTCCTGCTCGATAATTCCGCTTATAAGGTCAATATTATCCTCATAGCTTTTAACGGCAAGACCTTTATCAATAAATCGACGAATTTCCTTTGACATATCCGTATGGTTTTTAGCTGCAAGAAACTTTATAGACTCTACGGTGTCGGTCGGTAAATGGAGCGATATGCGCTCCGTTTTAACTGTTTGCTTTTGAATCATCATCCGTTCCTCCGAGTATAATATCGCTCTCTACTTCATTACCCCAAACATCCCAGCCTGCCGATTTTTGCCGTGCAAACAACTCAATACGCGGCAGATCTCCCATAAGCCGCACTATACGCCGTCGGGCTTCATCAGGTTTTTTACTGTGTTCCTCTATATGCGATATAATTACCTGATGAACATTTTTAGCCATTCTTTTCGGTTTTCCTTTGGTAGCTAAAACACAAAATTCGGCATTAGCCCTCGTCCAGTAGCCCATACCCCAAAACAGCGAATCGGATTTTCGGTTTTGCTTTATCCAAACAAACGCGATTGTTTTAAATTTAAAGCCCCAAGCAGATAATACGGATAGGCTCTCTTTTAAAAGAGGAAAAGTAATCCACATAAACAACGCACAGTCTTTATCCGCAAGTTCTGATACGGGTAAGGCTTGTATTTCCTCGATGGTCATTGTGGGATAATGGCTTTCCGCCGACCGTCCGGCTCCTTTCTTTGAATAAACTCTGTAATGCCACGGCGGGTCGGCATAAATTATGCCGTACTTTTTCATTACAAAATCACTCCTTATTGCGGTATGACAAAAATCATACCTTAAAGATTGAAATCATACCTAATCAAACGCTGTTGAAAACTCTGTTTTCAAGCTGTAAAAGCACCGTCGGTATGACGGTTATTCCTGCCTTGCCTTCAAAATCTGCCATTTTGTGGCTCGGATTTCCTCGGAAGGGGCGGCGGACGTACATTTTTCAGCAATTTCAAAACTTGCCCCTCCTGTATTTTGATGAGGATAAAAAAACAACTCTCTTGTCTGAATTATTAAACAAGAGAGCTGTTGCGGTAATATATTCAGTTGTTGCATTTGATGAGGAAAGAATAATTTTTTCTCATCAAACATTTAAGTTTTATACCCTCTCATCTAATGTACTTTTTTGAGAGGTTTTGTAGGGGTGTATTTCTTTTAAATTTACAAATTGTTTTTATTTTTACTGAAAAAGTCAAAAGATTCAGATTATTATAATATATCAATGAAAATTACGACCATCCATCGGACCCGAAAACTTGAATATTATAGGCTTTCTTTATATTACTAAGCTTAATCCCCAGTCCAAAATCATTACCATCTTTCGGACCGGCAAATGTTATTCCATATAACCTAAACACTTCCCGTGTTTTCTGTTTGCCGACAGGGCCTCCACTATCCCCACCCTCGGTTTTATTGGAGAATTCAAATACATCATTGATTGTTTTTACTCCATCATCATATTCAACCCGTGTAGAAACACTGGTGCTTAATACTCTACCTGACTGCTTACCGGTTGTAGCACCATATTTATTTGTTAATGCACCTTCATAAAATTCATCTGCTGTTGCAGCTCTAAATATTCCGTTTGAATTTGATTCTTCAAGCATTCTATCGGTCACTTCCCATCCCGAATTAAATTCCACAAATGCAATGTCCAAACTGCCGCCAATATAACTAAATCGAGTTGTTCCAACTGTTTTAAGCGCAGATATTTTCATTTTTTCACCATTTGGTGCAACATGTGCATTTGTAAACACTCCATAATGGGTTTTGCCGGAAGAATCTATATATTTTCCATTAAATCCAAGTGTTCCATAAGAAGAAGCAAACAATGCATGATAAAATTTCACACCATTACAAGCATGGTTTGCTTTCGGAGCTACTGCTCTAGATTCGGAAAAAACATAACAAACAGCATCAGGTTCAAATCCTACAATATTTTCATATAAGTAATTTGTTATATGTTCTTTCATTGACTCATCATTTATAGTGATTTTAAGAATGTTTTTTTCTTGAAGAATAGCTGTCTGTTGAATTTTAAAATCGTCAAGATGTGAATCTAAAGCATCTTGAATGGAATTAAGCAGATTATACGAATAAGTTTTTTCCTCGATTTTAACTACCGAAGAAGTATTATCTTTTAGAGAATATGAATCCGTCAAAACTGTTTGGCGTTCAACTATGTTACTAAGCATCTTATTATATTTATATTTATTTCCCTCGGTAACACACAAAACAAGAGTGCCGCTCTCATCTGCATAAATTCCGGCATAATCGCTTGGCGCATTGGATTCATACATTCTTTCTAAATCTAATGTTGCATAAATATCAGAAAATATTCCGTCACAAAGTGTTGACTTGACTTCGTTTATCTGCAAACTATTATTAGTGTTTGATGCGGCATTTACAGAATTTGAAGATATTATCAGTGCCAATGTTAAAAAGATACTAATTAAATGCTTTTTCATCTTAAGTTCCTTTCTTACTCAACCAATATATCAAATGATTGAGTGTATTCATATTGTGAATTATTGATTTTAAAAAATGCTTCAACAAAAACGGTGTATTGACCTGTTTCATGTATTGAAAATGTTTTATTTGAAGATATTACATGTTTTGGGCCAATATAGCTATACTTTCCTATAGCCGGAACGATTGAGGGTTTCCTATCCTCTCCCGACTTTACATATGAAACAGTAATGAGATTAGAACCATGAGTTAATCTATAAGAATTAAAGCTTAAATTCTTAAGAGTAAAAAACACTTGAATTTCTTGATTGGAATTATATTTTGGTGTGGAAATTTCAGCTTTCAATTCAAAATCATTTGTTTTAGGCGTTATTCCAAAATAGTTTTTTGGAACCAAAAGAAAGATTGAAAATATGATCACAAATATAAATCCCACAATCATATACTGTTTTAAGTTTCGCCCCTTTATTTTCATAAACAATTTCAACACCTCATATGCATATTATCAGATATACACCGATATTAAATTACTATTATTTCCACATTTTCATCACCCTCTTATCTGTATTGAGCGGATAAAAGAATTCTATTACATCATAATTCTTATTTTTCCCCTCTATACATACAACAATCGACATACAATATTAGGTGACAAATTTTTTGAAATTTTTTTTAAACAAAGATCAATAGCTTAGGGATATAATATAACAAAAACGCATAAGTTCTGTTTCAAAACAAAAACTTATGCGTTAACTGCTGATTTTTATACTACCATAGCTCAAATAAATCGGCGGTTTTCGCACAAGAATTTGAGAATTTACAAAAATAATTTTCATAGACAAGACGTCCCTTCTTTGTCTGTTGTTATTTTAATACACTAAACCTGATATTGTCAATAAAAATATTGCAGAATGACAATTGATTGTCACTCTGCATTAGATTTACTTGGTCAAAAATATATATCTGCTATTTTTTGTTATGATGCTTATGTATTTCCCCATACACTCAATTTCTCCATAACCTGTAGTCAGACGAAAGTTCTTTTTATCAGTCAGCATTATAAACCGTTTGTTTGGATTTTTATGCTGACTTTCACCTATATAAATCAAACGCTGTTGAAAACTCTGTTTTCAAGCTGTAAAAGCACCGTCGGTATGACGGTTATTCCTGCCTTGCCCAAAACCGTATGCTTTGCCGACGGTTTTAAGGCTCGGCGCGCCCAAAGGGGCGGCTTTTTGATGATAAAAAAAATCACAATTCCAAATCTTCCTTTTCATCACCTCCCTGCAAGCCGTATTTTTCAAAATCCATCGTCATCTCAATTTCACGCTGTCTGTCAAGATCAGTCGGTGTTTTGCCCTTTCTGATTTCGGTTAAATCGGTATTAAAATCGTTAAGGCGCGGCGTGTGCAATGCACATTTATAGCCTTTTTCGGAGTAGGCTTTTATAGCCCTTTCGGCGGCAAGCTGCCCCCAATTCGCAAGCTCACCCTTTTGATTTCGAGCAAGATAATCATTATCGAGGGCAAACACAAGCTTTTTAATTTCGGGATGCCATTCAAGATAACGGTCGAGGGCTGCCATACTCAGACAACCGACAGAAAGCCTGTGGTCTTGTCTCCAATCCGTATTACCGAACATTTTTGTAAGCGTTGCGTGGCTCATAAGGTCTATCGGAGCCTCTGTAATAATTGCCAAATCACTTTTGCCCTCAACAAAAAACGGATAACTCTTATCCGAGTTATCCGCGTCACGCTTATACTTACTATTAGGGTAGGTGGAACGCATTGAACAATACCTTGCCGTTCCGTCACGGTCATAGCCGACAAACACGGCGTTACTGAATTCAGCCTCCTGATACACCTTCTTTTCATTCATAAGAGCCGATACTATTTGAGAATCAACACCCCTTACAGACACTAAATACCAATATACCCGTTTGAAATTTTGCGCTTTATCGGGCAGCGTCACGATCCGATGCGGTTCAGGCGCATACGCCTTTTGCTCGGCTTGATAAATAACATAATCCTCATTCAAAAGCTTTCCGACAGCCTCTCCGAACGGCATACCTTCTTGGTGCATCACAAAACTGATTGCTCCGCCTTCTTTATGCCTTTCATCAGAAGTGTGATGATAAAAACAGTTTTCATTCGGAAAGATATACAGCCCACCGCTTTTCTTTAGGTGTATAGCGTTTTTACCGCCTTTTTCTGTTTCATACCCATATTGTTTTGCAAGCATAAGAAGATCCACGCTGTTTGCCTTTTTTATTTCCTCATCCGTAAAATGACGGTAGGTTACTCCGCTTTGTCGCAACTATATCACCTCACAGTTCTTCCTCGGCGGCTTCTTGCTCCTCAAACATATCAGGTTCAGGGGTATGGTCAATGTGAAATTTATCTTCTTCGGGTACCAGACGGAGCGTAAGCCCTGTTTCCCATACAACCTCTATCTGCCCAATATCATCAATGTGCTGAATAACGCCCTTTGTACCGGGCGGTAGGTCATTTTTACGCAATTCATCACTTAATTCATCCAACACAACTCTCGATCCTACAGCGTACATATGCCTTGCACATTCTCCGAGTGACGAACTGTATGAGCCTGTGGGTTTCAAGCTACCGTCCTCGGTATAATTTTCAGGCTGTGCAACGGGTGTATGCCAACCGAAAAGGCTACCGCAATACATCGCTTCTTCCATAGCCTTTGTAATACCCAGCCTTGCATTGAGCATATCGGCAAGTTGACGGTTTTTTGCGGTATCGGTAGTAGAGTTGTTTGCAGGGTAATATCCGCTTTCTTCAGCGTGAATAACAATCAATTCTCCGGTGGTTTTTACTACGCTGTAGCAATAAGACGGCCAACGCTTATTATCCCTTTGCGGAAAATATTTCGCATTGTTTTCTTCCATACGCTCGGCAAATTCGCAAATATGCCACGTGTGTCCCTGACTTTGAAAATGGTAGTCATCTACATAATGGCAGGGCTTTTCAACCACTTCGCCATCATCACGGACAATCACCAGCGTTCCACCGTCAGGAAGTGAAAAAAGATTGTTATAGCAACTGTCTATAAAGCGTATTACTTTTTCATCAGAGTTCGGCATCTAAATCTTCCTCCGTTTCATCAGTAAATACATTTTCGCCATTAACTGCTGTGTTTGTTACACAATTTTCAGGCGCAACATAAACCCAATATCCTTTTTCGTCCATCTCAACATCTTCAATATTGTCTTGGTCTAAAAGCATATCTACAAACAGCTTATTATCAAAATTATCGACAATCCCTGTAGAATCTTCAAACGCATCATATGGAATAAAATACTTTCCGTCTTTTTGTTCGGAAAATATCTTCATCAGGTAGTTTTCTATTTCGTTTACCATATTCATTACGAAACTTTTAAGTGATGGGCAAACGCTGAAAGCATTAAGCACTCTGTCCCAATCGTTGTTTGCAGAGATTGGATTTTGCAAAACTGCATCGGGATATACGGCGTGTTCGGCTGCATAAGCTTTGATTTTTTCTACCAATTCATCATCCATTTCAAAGCCCTCAACCAACTTGCCGTCTGCACCGAAGCACAGAGCCTCATTGATAATAAAATCGTAAAGTTCTGCATTTACCCATTTGTTATTCATATCATCCGTGCAGACTAAATTTCCTTTTTCATCAAAGGCTACGGTCATATCGTCCATTTTCATAGCACGGAATAATCTGTCAAGGGTATTAAGTTCTTCGTCCCTGCGGTCTGCAACGCTGTCATCATACATCTTTTCTTCAAATGCTTTTTGCTTTGGGACAAGCACTTCCATAAGCTCCTCACGGTATTCCATATCACAGATGCGGTCAATAAAAATACCAAAGGTATTAAGGACTTCCTCTCCGTAAGGGGTAAATACCCTTAAATCTCCAAATCGTCCCTGATCGCAAATAAAGGCTGCAACTTCATTTACACCGTGTAGTTCCTTTCTTTCATCATCAGATACACCTATAAGGTGCGGATAATTTGATATTCGGCTCATTTTTATACCTCCAAATCTTGTTCGTTATCTTCTGTATTATCAAAGTCATATTCCGCATAAAACTCTCGCAAGTCAAATCCGGCTTTTGTGATTTCTTCATCACTCATTCCGAGTGTGGTGTGCAAATGCTCATAAAGCTCTGCACCTCGGTAATCATTTGCAACTGACATAAGCGCTTTATCCAAAATCAAGCGTAATCGGTCATCGGGAATACCTTTCAACTGTTCGCCTGTTCCCAAGCTCTCATATTCGGAATCCTCCATATTGAGCCAGTTATAAACCTTTTCAATTTCACTTGACATATTGGCATATCCGTGTTCAATTACGGCTGTTTCTTCTATATAACCGTAATCTAAATTTGCGGAAGATATTTCGCCGCGCTTAAAATCCTCTCTCATAAGATTAAAGCCTTTTTGTTTTGCATACCCTTTATAATCCATATTGCCGTGCAATACTTCGTTGCCGATAATAGCATAAAGGGTTACTTTATCGGCGGCTACTGCTATCATTCGCATACTGTTCCGTTCTTTGTGCAAATTACAGGCAAATAGCACATAGGCGTTTTCGCCGTCAAATTTCATTATCCAATTCCTCCGTTTCTTCAAGATAATCGTGTATATCCAAATCGTTATCATCCGTATATTGCAGATTTTCAACAATGGATTCAAAACCCTGTGGCATATAGTCTTTAATACTATTTTGAATATCTCTTATTGCACCCAAAAAGCCCCAACAGCTATCGGTTTCCACATCACCCTCGAACAACTGAAAGCCGTAGCATTGTCCCGTAAGGTAATAGTCATAGGTTTCAACCTCGCCGTTCATAACAGTTCTTGCCTTGTTTATGGTTTCGGGGGTTACTTTTCCGTATTCTTTTTTAATACAGTCTGCATCTGCATATATCCATCCAACCTGACCTGAATCCCAAGGACAGGAAAAGCCTGTTGTATTCATCGTGATACCGCTATGATCGTAAAGATAAAGCGGTAATATCACGAACTTGCCCGATTGCTCCAATAACTGCAATAACTCTTTGTGTTCCAAAGCAGACAGACAATCATCCAAAAACCAATCGGGTACTTCTTTTCCTTTCAGGCTTGCAGGGTAGGATGATGACTTGCTCCATTCATTACCGCCAAACCATTTTTCATACAGCACCCATTCGTGTGCCGATCTGTCATATTCCAATTTTGCAGTTTCGGCCTTGCCGGACTTGATAAAATCATAAATCGGCTTTCCGTATTGTGATGAGGGATATGAGGAATACATTTCAAACAGCTTTTTCTGTAAAAAATCCCTCGGCTCATCATAATCGTGTTCGTCACCTAAATTGTACCTACTATGCCAACAGACCATTTTACCCAGATTATCATAATCGGTACGGGGGTTAAGCGGCATATCATCATCAACAACAAACAGCGTGTAAGGCTTCATTGTTGCTACCATTGGCATAATTTATCACCTCCAATAAATTAAGGGCGCTGATCTTCACCAGCGCCCTTTGGGTTATACTTCCTCTCCGACAGATACCGCTACAGGCTCAAACTCGGAGTTTTCATTATCACCGTTTTCGCTATCATCAATAACGGTATCTTCATCACCTTTACCAAGTTCAAGCTCGGTATCAATTTCGGTCAGCTTTGCACTTTTTTCCGCAAGTTCCGCCTCATAAATAAAGGGCTGTCCGTATTCGCCCTTTGCTGTTTCAAGCTGCCTTTCAAGGTTGGCTAAATCTTTGTTTTCTTTAGCAAGCAAGTTTGAGATACCGTCAACGGCATTTTCAATTCTTGTGATGTTACCTATATCGGAATCACCCAAGCCAAAATCATAATTAAAGTTGCCCTTAATGTTAAGGTAAACACCGTTAGATTTCTGCACATCCCTCACTAATTGCAGTTTAAGACCTCTAAACTCACCGACATCCATAATTTCAAAATCCTTGTCTGCAATCTCTCTTGAAACCACAAGCAAGAACTCTCCGGCTTTGGTGCGTTCAGTAAATACCTTATCTTTCAGAATAACACTAAATTCCTGTCCGTCTGTGGCTTTCAGGGTTTCCAAGTCTGCCTGTAGCTTTTCAATCTTCCTTTTACAGTTTTCAATATCATTCGGAAAATGGTACTTAATTTTACGCTCAAGCATTGCCTGTTCGTCTTGATGGTTTCTCTGCAAAATACGAAGTTCGGAAACACGGTTTTCAAGCTCCATTTTTTCAAGAAGTTGCGGATTGTCTGTTGCTATGGCTTTGAATTGAGCCGCCGTTAATACGGTTTCGTCAATATCCTCACAAGAACGTGCAATACTCTTTGCGGTGGTGACTTGCGTAATAAAGCGTAGTTTCTGCTCCTGAATCTGCCATAAATAAGCATCAAAAGTACCCTCGGCAATATAGTGATAAATGTGGATAGCCTTATTCATATTGCCTTGCCGTAATCCGCGTCCGTCACGCTGCGTAATATCTGACGGTTTCCAAGGCACATCAAGGTGGTGCAGGGCGATTACACGGTCTTGCACATTAACACCCGTACCAAGTTTTCCGGTACTGCCAAGCAATACACGGATTTCTCCCTTTCGGGTTTTCTCAAATATTGCTTGCCGTTGCACCTCGGTTTTAGCATCGTGAATAAAGACAATTTCGCTTTCAGGCACTCCTCTTTCCATCAGTACCTTTTTAATCTCAACATAAACATTGGTAAACTGATTCGGGATAGCCTTATAAACGCCGTCAACTTGTTCCATTTGAATAATAGGCTTTTGTGCAGGGGTGGAAACATCACAGAACACAAGCTGCGTTAATCGGTCAGCCTCGGTTTCTTTCCAAACCTTATAGATTTGGTCTATGCACATATTCAGTTTACTGTTGGGATCGTTAGGTGCAGACCTGTCAATAAGGCGCGGATCAATCGCCATTTGCCGTGCTTCATTGGTGAGTTTCAGCATATTATCCTCATACGGCTTTACTTGACCGTTTCGGATAGCTTCTGCTCGTTCAATGAAGGTAGCCATTATTTTCTTTTGATGCTCGGTAGGTGTACTGCTGATAATTTCCTTTTTACCGCCGTAAATCTCCGGTCGGGGTAAATTCAGCATTTCTGCCGTCTGCACATCTGCAACCAAGCGGTAGGTTCGCATTAGTTCGGGTAGGTTATGGAACTTTGCAAACCTCTGTCGCATACGATAACCGCCACCTTCAGGAGTAATTTCCAAAGAGGAAACTACTTCGCCGTAGGTTGCCGCCCAAGAATCGAAGTCAGACAAGCCCTGTCTTTTAAGCTCGTCAGGCTCCAGATACCGCATCATTACAAACATTTCCGTCATACTGTTGGAAATGGGTGTGCCCGTTGCGAACACAACACCTCTGCCATTGTTTATTTCTTGCAGATATTGACACTTATTGAGCATATCAAATGCTCTCTGCGATGATGAAGTATTGATACCAGCAACACGGGACATTTTGGTATAAACAAAGCAGTTTTTGAACATATGGGCTTCGTCCACAAACATAAAGTCAATACCAAGCTGCTCAAAGGTTAAAAGGTCATCCTTTTTCTGTAACGCTGAAAGCCGTTCCAACCGTTCCTCTAAATTATGCTTGAATGTTACCATCTGCTTTACGGTCCAGTTTTCGCCCTTTTCTGCTTTGATACGGCCAACGGCATAGGAAATCTGCACAATCTGTTCTTCAAGTTGCTCTATCTGTCGCTTTGCAGAAATCGGAATACGCTCAAATTGGCTGTGGGCAAGGATAACTGCATCATAATCTCCCATCGCAATTCGGGAAACATAGCGGTTACGGTTCTGCGCCGTAAAATCCTGAATGGTAGAAACAAGGATATTAGCATTAGGGAAAAAGCGGTAAAACTCGGTTGCCCATTGTCCTACAAGGGGGTTCGGAACTACATAAACAGGCTTTTTGATAGCACCCAAATTTTTAAGATACATTCCGGCGGCTATCAGGGCTGCCGTTTTTCCTGCGCCTACTTCGTGGGCGGCAAGTCCTGTTCCTGAATAAATAACACGGGCAGCAAAGTTCATTTGATGGGGACGGAGTTTCATTTCTTCGCTCATACCGGGGAATATAAGGTGGCTACCGTCATATTCTCTCGGCACAACTGTATTAAATCGGCTGTTATAGATTTGCAGTAAGTCCTCTTTACGCTCGGCGTCTTTCCAAAGCCAAGCGGCAAAGGCTTCTTTGATTTGGGCTTGCTTTGCTCTCGCAACACGGGTTTCTTTCGGATTTACAACATATTTTTCCTTTCTGTTACCCTCATCATCAATATACTCAACTCTGTCCTTTACGGTGGTTATCTGCTGATTTAGGCTGTCCTCAAAGATTTCATATGCGTTTTTGCGGTGTGTACCAAAAGTTTGATACACCTTAACTGAATCACGATCATAAAACTTATTTAATACTCGCCAGACCGTTGTGTATTCCATATAGTTAAGGGTAATACACTCTTTTTCGCTGTCATTTTCACTCTCATAACGGTACTCGGACGGAGTATCAAAGGTTTCATACATAAACTGCCGATAATACTCAATCGGTATCCAAGGCGCACCGACAGGAGCGTTAATATCCGATGGAGTAAGGGGTACGGGTTGCGCTTCTTCCAATGCCCGTACATTTCGTGAAAACAGGTCGGGTTCTTTTTCCGCATAATACTTGGCATAAACCAACTTATCCTGCACGTGTCCCGAAAGATATTCCTCTGCGGTTTCCCAACCGTTCAAAATATTACCGCTATACTTTTGTGGGTTAAGGAATATTCTATCGCCCAACTCATTGATAACATCAATGGGCTGTTTTCCTGTAAACTGCGACATATATCGAAGATCTACCCTCAACCGTGTATTAAGGGAAATATACAGAGCTTCTACTGCGGTATCGGCAGAGGTAGGGATAGTTTGGGGGTGTATGGTTGCTTTATAAAATATCTGTGCTTTTTCAAAGGTCTTTGTTCCGTCAGGGTTCTTAATCTCGTTTTCAATAGAGCGAAGTAGCGGAAACTGATCGTCATCAGAGAACACGAGGATATTTGCATTACTGCCGATAGCACCGTATTTTTTAACGAAAGCATCGTAAAGATCATTGAGTACCTTTTGCTTTTCCTTTAATTCGCTTTCATCATACTGTCCCGATTGCAAATTGATAACATCAAGTAATTCCGTTCTGATACTACATAAGCCCTTAATTCTCTCGGCTTTTTTGCCTGTGTGGGGTTGTGGTATCAGCTTGTCTTTTTCGCAATAATAGATATTATCGTCCTTAACAACAAAGGTAAAGTTTTTTATGCCGGGCGGTGCATTTTCATATTCGGGGGCTTCATCAATAGCAACCGTGTGAGTGGGTTTACGTTCCTTGTCGGGCTGTGCTGAAAACTGTGCTGATAAGTTACCTACGGCAACCCTCAACTTCTCGTTAAGATTATAGTTGTAATCATCAGGGGCTACACAAGCAGTCCCGTCCTCACGGCCATACATTTTTCTGCTGTGTTGCATTTCGCCAAGCAGCATTTCAGGATGCTCAATGAAATAGTTATTATACCGAACCCAATTTGTCTGCATACTTGCTGTTACATCAAACCACGATTCATCTTCCAAGTTCCATTCTTCAATGGGTTCTTCACGCTTTTTCAGAAAGACAATATCTGCCGTTACCTCGGTTCCGGCTACAGCCTTAAATGCGGTGTTCGGAAGTCGGATAGCGCCTATAAATTCTGCACGTGAAGCGATATACTTTCTAACCGAATCATCGTATTTATCCATTGTACCCTTTGAAGTGATAAAGGCTATGATACCGCCGGGCTTTGTAAGGTCCAGAGATTTTGCAAAAAAGTAATCGTGAATATAAAAATCGTTATCCTTATATCTCGGATCGTAAATGTGGATAGAGTTAAAAGGGATATTACCGATTATTACATCAAAGGTGTTATCCTCATACTTTGTGGTTTCGTAGCCTGTGTTTTCAATATTCGCATTAGGGTACAAAAGTTTAGCAATTCTGCCTGTGATACTATCAATCTCAACACCGTACAGCTTTGTATCGCTTAAATGCTCCGGCAAGACACTAAAAAAGTTGCCTGTTCCCATAGCAGGATCAAGCAACTTTCTGTTTTTACCGCCCTCAAACCCAAAGTTATCCAAAGCGGTGTATATTGATTTTATCAGTTCAGGCTCGGTGTAATATGCGGTGATAGTAGAATCCATAGCCGCCTTATATTCAGCATCGGTAAGCAGAAGTTTCAACTCCTGATACTCTTTCTCCCAATCCTTTGCTTTCGGATTAAAAGCATTTGCAAGACCGCCCCAGCCAACATAACGTGCAAGTATAATCTGTTCATCAGGTGTTGCTTGCCGTCTATCTTCCTCGATAGCTTTTAATAGCTTTATTGCCTCGATATTTGCCTTGTATTTCGATTTTAAGCCTGTGGGGTATAATTCCATACCCTCGGAATAACGAAAGTTTTGGGGCTTTTGTGTGGGCTTCTCGGCTATAGGTTCAACCGCCGTTTCTGCTTTCGGAAGTCTGACAAAGGTATGCGTTGGCGATAATTCTTCAAGCTGCTTTTCCAACTTGTACTGAATATCCGATAAATCATTCATAAAGGCCGTTTCATCATCGTTAAGGCTTTCGCCCTCGTCAATGCGTTGATGGAACTCTGCCAGACCTTTATTTACTTCATCAAGACCTCTTTTAACGCTTTCGTAATCTTCGCTGTCAAAGGAATAGGTTATGGCATCGTGCAGGGCTTTACCATCATCGGTCATAATGCCCCAAACAATCTCGAAAGTAGGATATTGCCCCTGTAAGTTCTGCAAGAGCCTTGTTGCGATACCTCGTCTGCGTTGTGACGGCATAACCTCAATATTATTGATGTGCGGTGCATCCTCAAAAATGCTGTACTGCATATATCCAACAGGGATTTCGCCCTTATATGCGGTCATTATCATATCAATCTGTCCGTGATGTGAACCCGTACATTCTTCCAATATCTCAAACTCTGCATTTTCGTCAATTTCGGATTCTTCTGTAACAACATTTTTCTTATCATCAGAAGATATATCCGTCATTGTTATCTGTTCGCCGTCCGTTAGATCGGTAAACAAGTTAAGTTGCGGTGTTTCAGGCTCTATTGGAAAGGTAACGGTCTTTTCTTCATCGTTTATTATTTCAATAGCCCTTACAGGCGAATAATCCTGAAAAGATATATTTTTCAGCCAGTTGCTTAAAAAGGAATTGAGTTCCTTTTGCAGTTGCGGATAATAGCCCTCGTCCGTAAATACTTGCTGTGCAAGTCCTACATTGGAATTTTCATACGAAGCAGCCTGAATGGTTTGGTTCTCACGGTCTATGATAAATTCCATATACGGATCGTACATTCTATCACCATTATTTATCCAATAATGCTCCATAGAATAACGATTACCGCCCTTATGATAAATTTCAAGGGGATCAAAGCTCTCTCCGGCGCTTAACATTAAAGCGCTGTATTTTCCTGAAATAATATCGGGAAAGAGCTTTGCAAAGGCGCGGTAATTTCGTGACGGTAAATCCTGTTTTGCTCTCGGCTTTCTTTCTGCCTTTTTCTGTACCTCAACAGGCTCGGCAAACACATCTTCCGTAGCGTCTGAATGTTCAACCGCCGAAAAATCTTCCTCCTCAATATCCTCGGCATCACGGATAATAACAGCCTCGGTCTGCTCGGCAATTTGCAGAGCGGTGGGGTTATATATCTTTTCTTTTTGCAGTTCCAGAACCGCCGTCATAAGATATTCGTCCGATACAACATACTCTGCCTTTTCCAATATCTTTCGGGCTTCTTCAAAAAGCTGCGTAAAGTCACCGGGATAATCGCCATCCACAATCATTGCGTTTATGATGTTTGCAACGAAAATCCAAGGCAGATAGGTTGAGCCGTCACCGAAAAACATTGATATACCGTCTTTGTTGACAAGTTCGGTACGATACAAAACCTCACTCTGATACTCACGGTTGCCGTATTCGGCAAAAATTGAATATACCTCGTTTGATACGCTCTGCCAATCGCTATTATCAGGTTCATCTTTGAGAATAAGATACAAACGGCGGTGCATTTCTATTGGGTAAGCATCCGTACTCATCAGGATAGTTTCATAATGCTTTACGATTTCATCATCGGACATTTTTGCCTTTGGATCATCCTCGGAAACAACAACAGAGCCGTCTTTCGGCGGCTCTGTAACTACTACATTTTCAGTTTTTATCTCGGTATCAGTACGATTTCCTTTATTACTATTTCTTCGGCTGACAGTTTCAGGCTGTTCAAGTGCCGTGTCCGTTCCATCGTGTCCTCGGTGTTGGGCATCGGTTCTTTTTTGAGCATTTCCTGTGTCATTTCCTCGATTTTCTCGGTGGCTGTCTGCTGAACCGTGTGCATCACTTCCATCAGAGTGCCATCCATTTTCAAAGCTGTATAGCGATTGGGGTGGTTTTCTTTCAGGTACTCCATCGCCATTCTGCCGTATCTGCCCAACGGCTGATCTGCTGTCTGCTCGTTGGATACTTGCAGATTCGGGTACAATATTCCGTTCTGTTCCGTGTAACTGATATTCAGATTGTTTTCTTTCATTATTAGCCGTCCTTTCAGCATTTATAGTTTTGATGGTTAATTCCATCTCAATAAGAATTTCCTTTGCACAGCTTGTAACTGTATTGCCGAGTGTTGCGATAAGGGGGATGCGGTTAAAGTCGCTTATGGTACTCATACCGCCCTCAAGCATAATCTCATCATCCGCAAGACCGCAACGCTTTCCAACAAAGTATGCGGTACTATCGGTAAGCAAACTGACTAACTGTGCTTCTAAACCACCCTCCGGTAGTTCGGAAAAGATATGGTCTTGTGAATTTGCCATAATAGAACGCAAGCAATTTTCGTAGTTGTCATTTACACGCTTGCTTGCAAGTGCTGTAACCGTTTCGGAAAAATCGGTTGCACTCAATTCATCTGCCCGAATAAGCCTTGTGGAAATTTCCGATTTCATATCATCATCAAGTTGCCAATCCAAAAACCTGATTTCTCTGCCGTTGGTTTGAGAAATGTCAAACAAATACGATAGGGTTAGTTTTGCGGTTTCGTATTCGCAAACTGCTATACCTTTTGAACCTCTGTTTACATTTCTGCCTACCTTGTTCCATTGGGGAATACTTGCAAGGGTTGTTACATCAGGGTTTTGAGCATATACCAACAAGGCATTATCAAAAGAGTATTTGTGGATTCGGGCGGCAAAGGAAAGATAATCTTTCCAAGCCCCCTCACCACGAACTATCATTCGGGATGCGATTTCATAGATAGTCTTTAGTTTTTCATATGGACGCAATGGTGAACACCTCCGTTTTTATGCAGAGGTTTCATCCTCCGCTTTTTTGAAATACAAAGCAAGAGCCTCGCCAATTATTCGCTCTATTTCACTTGTTTTGGTATTGGGTGCAAAGTATTTGGAATATACCGTATGCTTGATCTTAATCGGTGGCGGTGTATCGGCTCTTGACTTTCTTGCCTTTTCGCCCGAAAGGATTTCATATACACTATCCTCGGTAAGTTTATCGCCATAGCTTCGGAGTACGGTTGCCTTTTTCACATCCACCTTAAACTCATTTTCCATCAGCACATTTTCAATATACTGCTGTACCTCTGTTGATAGGTAGGATAACTCAACCGATACCGCTAATGTTAATTCGCCGTTATCAAGACGAACTTTCAAAGCTGTGATAAGCGAATTGGCACGAACATAGTTAGCAATAGACCGTCCTGAAAGCGAATATTCAGCACCTACTTTATCCCTGTTTTTTAACTTGTGGCAGTCACTTCCACAAGTTGAATTTTCCCTTATATAATCAGGGTTTTCGAGCCTTTTAAGTTCTTCAATAATGTCATTTCTTTTGCCCTGCGAAAACATCTTTGAATACCGCAAAGCAAGTACGGCAGCCTTTTCGGATGGGAGCATATCGGTAAAGGAGCGTTGCATTACATTTGTTTCGATAACATAAATCCACGCTTCTTCATCCGTTATGTTTTCCTTAACGATACAGGGGATAACTTCAAGGTCTGCAATAATGGCAGCATTTTGTCTGTTATGTCCTGCAAGCATTTCATACTCATATCCATTTTCGTCCTTTTCAATCTTTCGGACAATGGTAGGAATAAGAATACCGTTTGCTTTTACACTCTCAACTAAATCGTCAAGCCTTTCACCGTCATACAAACGGAACGGATGATTGAGAAAGGTTCTGATTTTCTTCGGGGCAATAAATTGAAGTCCGTTCTTTTCATCTGCTGTCTGCACAGCAGGGGCAGATACTTCATTGGGGTATGGCTGAACTTCCTCATTAGCGAAAAGGTCATTAAGCGATCTTATCCGAGGTTTCATCTTTTCCATACTTCGTCACCTCCTTTGCAAGTTCCATATAGGCTACGGCTGCTGAATTGGTGTTTTCAAATTCTGCAACCGCCATTGATGCGTTATTAGCTTCACCAACCTTTACAGTTAAGGGAATTACGCTGTTGAATATCGGGACAGTAGGAAAATACTCTGTGATGTTCTGCCGAGCCGTCTTATATAAGTTGGTTCGGGTTATACATTTTACGAATAAAATACCGCCGATTTCAATAGCAGGGTTCAAGTTTGCTTTCACTTTTCCTATGGAATCCATCAGGTCATTCAAGCCCGTAATTGCAAACAGTTCAGGATCAATGGGTATCAATACCTCATCACAAGCCGTCAGAGCATTGATAGTCAATGCACCAAGGGACGGATTGGTGTCAATAAGGATATAATCATAATCCTCACGCAAGGGCTGTAACAGCTTTGAAAGATATTTGTTACTTCCGGGGGTAATGAGCATATTGACCTCTGCAACTGTCAAGGCTCTGCTTGCAGGGAGAATATCTACCTTTCCAACAGAATGAATATACTCACTCTTTTCGGGTAGTTCTTCCTCTGTCAGCATACGGGTTATAAGTGTGCCTGTGGTATGTTTGGCTTTTTTCGATATAATACCAAAGCCGATTGTAAGATTACTTTGGGGGTCTAAATCCACCGTTAATACCTTTTTGCCGAGTTCGGCAAGGGAATACGATAAATTTCGCACAGTAGAGGTTTTTGCAACACCTCCTTTTTGATTCGCAACCACGATAATCTTGCTCATTGAAGTAAAAACCTCCTGTTTCTAATAGATTTACCCTAAAAATGGGCATAAAAAAATGGGACTAAATCAGCAAAACCCTTTAATTATAAGGCTTCTCTAATTTGTCCCTATTGTAGCACAAGCATATCGCAAAGGCTCCTCTTTTTCAATACAAATGTTGAAAACCGCACGATATATTTAAAGAATATTTTGCCGTTGACAAAAATATAATAAACGGGTATAATAATAACAGTAAAAAACAACCTCGTTACGGCGTGAAAGCAAAGGGTTAACCCATTACTTCCGAACTGACCTTTAATTTCCGCAGGCGGGGGCTTTTTTTATAAAGGGGGATTCATATGAACGAAGAAATTTTCGAGCTTATAGGTGAAAAGAAGTATGCCAGATTGCGAGAATTGCTTTCGGAAATGAATCCTGCCGATATAGCGCTGATATTAGAGGACGTTCCCGAACGCGAGCTGCCCGTTATCTTCCGTATATTGCCGAAGGAGCTTGCGGCAGAGGTTTTTGTTGAAATGGATTCGCAGATGCAGCAGCTGCTTATAGAGGCGTTCAGCGATACCGAGCTTCGCGAGGTAATGGACGAGCTGTTTATGGACGATACGGTTGATATTATAGACGAAATGCCCGCAACCGTCGCAAAGCGCATATTAAGCCAGACAGACGCAAATACGCGCAAAATGATAAATCAGCTCTTAGCCTATCCGGACGACAGCGCCGGCAGCATTATGACAACCGAATACGTAGACCTTAAGAAAAATATGACGGTTGACGCGGCGTTTGACAGGATAAGAAAAATAGGTCTTGATACGGAAACGATATACACCTGCTATGTTACGGACGCAAGCCGCAGACTGCTCGGAATAGTTACGGTTAAGGATCTGCTTTTAAATGAAAAGACCTGCGTTATAGGCGATATAATGGACGAAAACATTATATTTGCAAATACTCTTGACGATAAGGAAGAGGTTGCGGGCCAGTTTGAGAAATACGACCTTATGGCGCTGCCCGTTGTCGACAAGGAAAACCGCCTTGTAGGTATAATAACGGTTGACGACGCTATCGACGTAATACAGGACGAGGCTACCGAGGATATCGAGAAAATGGCGGCAATACTGCCCTCTGATAAAACCTATTTCAGAACAGGTGTGTTTTCAACCTTTAAGGCGCGTATACCGTGGCTTTTGCTGCTTATGATTTCCGCTACGTTTACGGGCGCTATAATTTCGGGCTTTGAGGAAAAGCTTACGGTTCTGCCCGCGCTTATAGCCTTTATACCCATGCTTATGGACACGGGCGGTAATTCAGGCAGTCAATCCTCTGTTACCATAATCCGCGGTATATCGCTCGGCGATATTGAATTTAAGGATATAGGCAGGGTTATATGGAAGGAATTAAGGGTTGCGCTTTGCTGCAGCGCGGTGCTGGCAACGGTCAACTTTGCCAAAATGTGGCTTGTTGATTATCTTATGCTTCACACCTTTGATCCGGGCAGGCAGTTTGCGGAAATAGGCGTGGTTTGCGTTACGCTGTTTTTTACGGTTATAGTTGCAAAGCTGATAGGCTGCGTGCTGCCAATAATAGCCAAAAAGATCGGTTTCGACCCGGCAGTGATGGCAAGCCCGTTTATAACAACGATAGTAGACGCAATTTCGCTGTTTATTTACTTTAATATAGCTATTGCGGTGCTTGGAATTTGAAAAAATAAAAAAATTTAAAAAAACACTTGATTTTATAAGTGCAATGTGGTATTATACTATGGCGGTCTTAAAGTCCGCCTGTGCGCTGATAGCTCAGCTGGATAGAGCGTCTGGCTACGGACCAGAAGGTCGGGAGTTCGAATCTTCTTCAGCGCGCCAAAAATCGGCAAACACCTAAAGGCATTTGCCGATTTTTATTATTTTAATGTATATTATGTCTGCCGGTATCTATCTTTATACATTTATATTTCGGCTCAAAAGCGGATACATTGCAGTTTTTCAATGTGTCCGCTTTTTTATTATGAAAAACGGAGGAACAGAAATGAACTTTTCCAGCAAATTTATTCGGGCAAACGGCGATATGTGTGATTTTGACAGGCATATTCCTTCGCCTTATTTCAGAAAGGAATTTGAGCTTGATTTCACAGCTGAAAAGGCAGAAATTTTAATATGCGGTCTCGGTTTTTACCGCCTTTGGATAAACGGAACCGAAATAACCAAGGGTGCGCTGGCGCCCTACATCAGCAATACGGGCGATATATGCTATTATGATTTATATAATATTGCCGCCCTGCTTAAAAACGGCAAAAACGTTATAGGCGTGCAGCTGGGC
>ERZ827512.1350-NODE-1350-length-24765-cov-6.076204_pt1 | contig 24765 bp, 21 predicted proteins | sample MGYA00519916_ERZ827512 | MGnify/ENA primary metagenome ERZ827512 (study PRJEB31778, sample SAMEA3449335) | human gut metagenome | biome: human gut; feature: human-associated habitat; material: faeces | place: United Kingdom | collected 2010/2012 ... | reverse complement strand
GCCAGCGGTATGACGGCTGAAGAAATCCTTGCAAAGCTCCAGTAATGCAATATGAGGGGCAAGTAAACATATCTGGTCGAACTGCGGGCGCAAGATGAAACAGCAGTTCACAGGGCTGTTCCATTGCAAGTGTGGGACAAGCTGGAAACGTGACATAGGTTTCTTTGAACGCACTCCAGATATGGTTTTTGCACTTGAGCACAAAAAGGCTGGCTGCAAGATAAAGCAACTGCCTGTAATACGGTACAAGTAAGAGAATGCCCACCGGCTTAAAGCTGGTGGGCATTTTTGCTGTTATTCCTAACTACTTGACGATAGTCTTTATAAAGGCTGCGAGAGCTTGAATCTGTTCTTCATCAAGCTTATCGAGTTGGTCTACAAGTGCATTGATTCCATCAGCATGGTCTTCCTTGAAATCGAAAAATTCTTGCGGAGTTACGTTGAGATATTCACAAATATAGAAGAAGTTTGACATGGCAGGAAATGCTGATCCACTCTCGATCGTACGAATGTATCCGGGATTCTGTCCAAGGGAAAGGCTCATATCCCTTGCAGAGACACCTTTTTGTATACGTAGTTCAGCAAGCCTCTTTGAAAAAAGTTTTTCGTACATGACTGCCGCCCTCCTTCTCTATCTTATTGTAGTCGAGAGGAAGCCAAAAATCGGATGATTGTATCTACAATTTTTGATTGATATAATCGGCTGTCCGTGATAGACTATTTGTATGCGGACGAAAAATTCAAATGGGTCGCTGAGAGGTAGAAAAATGATTGACTATGATGAAATTAGCTACTCTGAAATAGAGGACTGCATAATTGATGCAAAAGAAGGAAAACTCAGTTCATACTGGCAGGGATACGCCGAAAGGGAATTTGATGCGCTAAGAGCAGACGACGGGAAGCTGCCAGAAAGGGCGAGAGAGCTGTATAAGGAGTATAAGTGGATTTTGAAAAATGTCCCTCAGATTGAATCTGATGAAACTAACGATGCCGTTATAGCCTCTCTAGCTAATGCAGATGGAGAATTGCCACAAGCAGCTGTGATTTTGCAAGATGTTCTTGAGCGATTGTTAAACGAAATTCCACAGATTTCAGATGAGTAAGAAAAACAGCCATGAGCGTTCGTGGTGCTCATGGCTGTGCTTTTCATATCGCAGAGTACCCTACTCTGCGAATTGTTTTGCAAAAATACGATTATGTGCTGACTTTTTGAAATTGACGGATTATTTGACGGCGATGAAATCAGCAAGCTTCTCCATACTATCTCGCTTTAGACTCAATGAGGGATGAACATATCGATTCATTGTAATGCTAACAGATGAATGTCCTAAAATTTCACTTAGTGTTTTAATGTCGATATTAGCCTCAACGCAACGAGTAGCAAATGTGTGACGTAAAACATGAAAATTCTTCCTATCTATGCCACATTTCTTAAGAATTTTATGAAAACGGTACTGGATGCGACGAGGCTCGACTACTTCTGATAACGACCCGCTTAAAAAATATCCAGTTTTCTCCATTGGATATTGACTCAAAATCTTTAGTAAAGTGTTCGGAATGGGAATCACACGGTTTGCTGAGCTACTTTTAGGCGCAGCGATTATGATATGTGTCTTTTTGTTTTCTGAAGTACGCTTTTGTATACGCTGCATCGTTTGACAGATGCAGATTGTCTTATCAGAAAAAGAGATTTTCTCCCATGTCAGCGCACATAACTCACCAACTCGGATTCCTGTGTATAGACAGATGAGAATTCCAAGATTAAGAGAGTCAAGCTGATTCACTAGATATTCCTGTAAAGTTGTCTGCTCGGACAGACTTAAGATTTCCAGTGCTTTTGGAATCTGTTTGACCCGCACATTGAAAGCGGTCACATCAATAGAAATATTTTGATCCTGCGCATAATGCAGAATTCTCCGCAAAACAGAAAGAATATCTGAAATTGTTTTAGGGGACAGTCCTGTTCCATCTTTTTTCCCATGCTTTTCCAGCTCTTTACAAAGGGTACAGACTCTCTCACTTGTAATCTCTGACATCTGTAATTGCTGAAATGATGGCATAAGATAGCAATTTAGTAAAGTACGGTAGCGAATATACGTTGATTCCTTCAAACTGGTCAATGGATTTTCAAGCCATATGACAGAAAAATCCATGAATTTATAATTTGTAGCAGGGACTTTTTCATTATCAGTAGCATTCAGGGCTTGAATAACTTTCTGTAAATTGTTCCGAACTTCATGGTAAGAAGTCGCATACAGATATCCGTATCGCGGTTTCCCTTGCGTATTTCGTGATTTTATGTATCGAGCTTCCCATCGACCATCCTTTCGTTTATAGATGTTCAATCCTTTTCTTGCCATGTGTTAATTCCTTTCGTTTGACGGTCTATTTGACGGAGTATACAATCAAATTGTAATGTTTTTGGCAAAACTGTCGATTGATCCAAACATTATTTCCGAAATTTCTTGGCTTTTGGACTGATTTCCCTTGACCGATAGCTGAATTGGCAGTAAAATTTAAGAGAAAATATTGTCGTAGAGTAGGGTACTCTGCGAAAATCCGGAAAAGGAGAAGATGTACGATGGCAATCAGGCGATGCACAAGGCATCATTTCTATGATGATGAAAAGTATAAGGTCTGCCCGATTTGTCTTTCGCTGTCTTCCCAAAACCATGAGAACGAAGATAGGACTGTAGCTTATACAACACCACTCGATAATGTGGCAGACAAGACGATCGGCTATCAGGCACTGAAGGATGATGTTGTGGCAAAACCAACCGTTGGATGGGTCGTTTGTGTAAAAGGAAAAAACTGCGGACGGGATTGGCGATTACACGAAGGGCGGAACGATATTGGAACAGCATTGAATGCAGAGGTTCCGATTCAGTTGACAGGGCAGGAATGCGGATGTGCCTGCTCAGTCATTTATGATGGAAAACACAAAGAATTTATACTGGTTCCCGGTGAGGTTTCGCTGGTTTATCTGAATGGGCAGCTGCTTTCGGAGCCACAGCTATTAGCAGATGGTGATCAGATGTGTGTGGGAGAGGAACAGTTATGTTTTCAAAGTTTTTGCGGAGAATATCGGTAGCGGTCATTGGCGTCATATTTTTGCTGGGGGCATTCAGCGGAATGTCGCTTTGTGCAAAAGCGCAGTCACCCGGTACCGGGGAACTTGAAGTTTTTCAAATCGAACAGGTCCGAGCAGAGATGCCGCAGATTCAGGTTTATGTGCGGGGCGTGAATGCGAATGAGGCTTGTGAAGCGTATTTGGATGGAAACGCTTTAACTAGCACAGGGAACCAGTCATTGGATGAAAACGGCACTTCCTATCTGATCATGCTGGATATATCGGGTTCAATTACTTCGGAATACTTTCTAGCTGCCAAAAAACAAGTTGAGGAACTTGCGCAGAATCTTGGACCAAAGGACAAAATCACATTGATCACCTTTGGAGATACCGTTAAAATGCAGGTTTCGGACAGCCAGAATGCGGATGAGATCTCGAAAATACTGGCGTTGTTACAGGCAAAAGATAAAAAAACAAACCTTTACCGGGCGTTTGATCAGTGCCTGAAATATGTAGAGGCTGAATCACAGAAGGAGCGTCAGATCGTTCTGGTCATCTCAGACGGCATTCAGGATACAGGGGATGCGGGCATCACGCAGGAAGAACTTGAAACACGGCTGACACAGGCAAGTATGCCGGTATATGCGTTTTGTGTGGATACGGCAGATCGGCAGTCACGGGATGGGCTGGGGACATTTGCGCGCACTACGGGAGGCGAACTTTTTGTATTTGGCCCACAGAATGCAGCTCAGGTATGGCAAAAGTGGAAAGAACGGCTGAATCAAACCGTTTGTCTTGGATTTGAGAGCACTGCAAATTATGCTGATGGGGAGCTGCACACACTGCTCCTGAAAGAAACAGCCGGAGCGCAAAGCGATACAAGGCAGATTCGGATCACAAACTGGCTGGTGGATGATGTTGCACCAGAGGTCATATCGTTCCGATACGACAATGAAAAAAATACGATCGAAATCGAATTTTCGGAGCCTGTTCTCGGCGCGGACAAAGCAAATGCTTATAGACTGAAGCAAAATGAGAAAACGCAAGAGATCAAGGGTGTCGTAGTCAAAGAAAAGCGTTGCTATCAACTGGTTTTGCCGGACGATCTCCCGCAGGGCGACTATACCTTGGAAATGTATGGCATCTGTGATGATTCGATGGAAAAAAATCCATTGAAAGAAAGCAGCCTTGATTTTTGTAAGCCATTTGAGCTGAGGGATGCTGGCTGGTATATCTTGGGCGGCGGAATTCTGCTTCTTCTTTTTATCGTAATATTCCTTTGGATAAAAAGAAAGAAAAACAGGGTAGAACAGCCTGTTGAAACGCAGAAAGTTGAATATGAGATTCAGCATGTTGTTACTGAACCGAAGGCTGTAATCTCATCTGCAGGAGAAAACTCCAGTTCGGTTAAAATGCTTATGGAGCTTGTAAGCGGTGCACAGGCTGGGCGGCAGATCGAATGCACGATATATAAAAGTGCGATTTGGGGTCGCAGCAAAGAAATGTGTGATGTTTCTTTTGACGACCCGCGGATCTCAAAGCAGCACTGTGTCTTTGAGGTGCGGGAATGCGGCGTGGTGCTTTCTGACCTGAACTCACACAATGGAACTTACGTCAATGGAATAAAGCTTCCAGCGGAACATCTGCTTCATGTTGGGGATACGCTCCAACTGGGAAATATCGTTCTGCGTGTGATTCAACTTGCAAGATGAATGGAGCACACCCGATGATTCAGCGGCAGAATTTGTCTGTCGAGGATATAAAAACATTTTTATTTTGAGGAGGCCCCTATTATGACTTTGGTGAAATGTCCGAATGGCCACTATTATGATTCTTCCCGCTTTGGCAACAACTGCCCCCACTGCGGCATGAGCGGAGCTGCTAGTATCGGCGCAGACCAGACCACTGTGCCGCTGAATATTCCGGATGCGCCCCAGCCCGCCAATGAGGTAACGGAGCCGCTGACTGTTTCTCAGCCTGTGGTTTCTCAGCCTGCAAATGTGACTGCACCGACTGTAAGCGATGATGACCGCACCCTGCCTGTGACCGCAGATATGTTGGACGGTATGGTAGAAAAGCCGGCACCAGTGGTCGGCTGGCTGGTTTGCACCGACGGTGTAAATAAGGGAACGGATTACCGCCTGCATCAGGGCCGCAACTTTGTTGGTCGTTCGCCTGAGATGGATGTTTGCATTCTGGGAGATAATACGGTGTCTCGCAGCTCACATGCGATCGTAGTGTACGATCCCCGTAGCAATGTGTATCTGGCGCAGCCGGGCAGCTCGAAGGAACTGTTCTATGTGAACGACAAGCTGGTGCTGAACCCGGTCGAACTCAAGACTATGGATCTGTTGAACATTGGTGACACCAAGCTGATGTTTATTCCCCTGTGCGGAGAGCAGTTTCACTGGTAAGCTGAAAGGATGGGGTTATTATGGTAAATCGAGTTGCGGATAAAGAAAGTGCCAAGAGCATTTTAAAACATAACGGAAATCAAGCTGCAATGATTGGTATGGAGATTTTATACACGATCATCTCCGCACTAACTATTACAACTATGATGGCGGCATTTTCTGCGGCGGCAGTTAGTATCTATGGTACCACACTCGTTTCGCTTGTGGTGTCCTTTATTAACGATCTGAGTAGAGCTTCCAGCTGGGGGTATTATAGCCCCAGCATGATCTTCAGTCCATTCAAGTTTATTCTGATGGCACTGCTTTTCGTTCTGCTCGTGGCGGCAACGGGAATCGTAACAGAGATGCTCAAGGCACCGTTCGAAGTTGCACGGTATCGCTATTATTTGTATCTGCGTAAAAATGGAACACGGACAAGTGCCAGCAGCATTTTTGAAAGCTTTGATTTCTTTGTGCAGTTTGCAATCGTTACGGGAACACGAGAAATTGTCATTCAGTGGCTTCCTATTGTAATTGCAGTTGCAACGGTGATCCTTACGTTCGTATTTTTGCTGTCCGGGGTTATCTGGCTTGCAGTTCTGATCCTGATGTTTGGTATGATCGCAGCGGCAGTCATCAGCATTTATAGACGTCTCCAGCTTTGGCCGATGGCATGGGTTCAGGCGGATCATCCGCAGCTGTCGGCACAGCAGGTGATCGCACGCTGCAAAGAAATGACCGCAGGACACATTGGAGATCTTCTGATTTTTGAGTTGAGTTATCTGGGCTGGTGGCTTCTCAATAATATTACCGGCGGTATTGTCGGCCTGCTCTATGTGACACCCTACTATAATATGACAAAGGCTCTGGTATTTGAAGAACTGAAGGGCCGTGCCATTGCTCTGGATGGCATCCAAAGCAGTATCGCCGAGGGTTCGGGTCTGACGATCGCAATCAAGCCGGAGGATGTTGCAGAAAAAATCAACGACCTTGGAAACAGAATTGAGCAGGAGAAAAAGCAGCGCCAGTCCGCTGCGCAGAAGAATGCGCCTGCACTTTTGGGTATTTCTGGTATGTATGCAGGCTCCAACTTCCCACTTACGCCGGATCAGCCGGTGATCCTAGGAAGAGACAGCGCAGCAGCCCAGATTGTGTTCTCTCAGGGAGCACAAAAAATCAGCCGCCGGCACTGCGAAGTCATGTTTAACAGCCAGACCCAACAGTATCGAGTCACAGATTTTTCCAGCAATGGCACTTATGTGAACGGAAGCCGTCTGCCGGCGAACGCTCCGGTGAAGCTTGCGCGTGGAACGGAAATCTCTCTGGGAGACAGCAACAACATTATGAAGCTGCTGTAAGCAATAAGATATGCCAGCCAAACAAGGAAATCGAATGGATTCAAAGCCAAAGATTCAACTGCTCAAGCAAAAACGAAGCTTTTTACAATACATCCTGCTTTCTGTCGTAACCTGTTCTTTATATCACTACTGGTTCATGGATTCGCTGGTAAAGGATGTCAATGCAATCTGCAAGAAAGACGGACAGGATACCGTTGGGGTCGGAAGGATGATCGGATTCAGTATTCTGACATTTGGCGTTTATCAGTATCTGTGGCTCGCAGAAATTGTAGACCGGGTCTATGATAGTGCAGATGAATATGATGTAGAGATTCGGCAGGACAGTGAAAGCTTCTTTATCTGGATGATTTTGGTTCCATTCATTGGATATTTTATTGCAATGCACCGATTCGTTTCGGATGTTAATCAATTGGCTGCTGAATATGAAAAAAGACGGCATTTTGTAAAATGTACTAGCCCTATTACACAGCGTTCCCTGTCTTCCGGGCGGGGAACGCTTATTGGATTAGTTGGGAGTCTGGCCGGGCAGACGATTGAATTGAAGCCGGGACAACGGATCAAGATTGGAAGAAGTGCTGCGGAAGCTTCTGTGATCGTTAATAGTGAAAAAATCAGTAGGGTACACTGTCTGGTCCAATATAATGGGAACCAGCTAGGGTATACCGTTACAGATCTTTCCAGAAATGGAGTCGTTGTTAATGGAAAGCGCATTCTCTACAGTGTGCCGACTTATGTGCCATCGGAAAGCGTTCTTTCTCTGGCAGATGGTGCAAATAAATTTCAATTGACGTAAAGTCAATGGGAGCAAAAAATGAAAAAAGCAAAAATTATTGCAGCAGTGGCAATCGTACTGAGTGCCGCAGTCCTGATGGGCTGCAGCCCGAGAAATGCGATGTCTACGCTGTCTACTGAATCCGATTCGGAAACAGCGGAAGTCTTTTCCCTGACGAAGGTTTTGGATCTGGGTACGAATTATCTCGTCTCGCTGGATTATGAGAATGCGATTTTACAGTATATCGACATTATTCAGCATGACCCCAAAAACAAAGAAGCATATGCAGGACTTTATGCAGCCTATGCCGCACAGGGAAAGACAGATGAGGCAAGCGAAGTCCTTAACAAGGCACAGGAAGTTTTTGAAAATGACGCAGAGTTCTTGCCGGAATTTTTGAAGGATGCAAACCTAGTTTATGAAAATGGTGGCGGAAACAGCCCGTTCCAATTCCTCTCCAATCAATATTGGGATGATACCAACTCTATCTTTGCGAAGGACGTGAGCGATGCATGGCTTGAGGCGGAACCTGATAATGCAGAACCGTATGCCTTGCTGGGAGCATATTATTCTGCGCAGGATGATGAAAACGGCATTGTAGAGCTGCTGAAAAAAGCAGAAGAGAATGGTGTGGATTTTAACGCAATCAATCAGAAGGTCGAAGTCAATTCGGATGGAAGCTGCACACTGACGGTACAGATCGAGAATTTTATGCAGGAAGAAGCTGGGAAAAGCTCTTCTGTAAAAGTTGAACTGGATTCAAAGGACAATGCCAAAACTGCGACCCAAAAGGTGGCGGAAAAAGTCGCCGACAGTGCCGCAAGCAAAGTGGTAAAGGACAGCGGCCTTACCGGTGATGCGGCAAGCGTTGCAAATTCGATGGCGCAGGAAGCCCTCCGGAAGGGTTTAGGAAGTTCTGAAACGCAGGCGGCAAGCTCGTCAAGCAGCATTGCAGCTCCCGCATACGACCCCGCACAGGACGATGGTACAGACGAGGAATTTGACTGGTCTGAGATCGAATCGGAATTTCCGGCGTTCAGTGATGACCTAGCATCCTAAGGTTTATACGGAGGTGTGGGTATGAATTATAACGATGCCAGCCAGTGGACCGCTGATCTGGGGAGTGGATACAGCCGAATCTATCCGCTGGGCGAAGGCGGAATGGGCACACTTTACTGTGCGCACAAAGATAGTTTGGACGTGGATGTTGTTATCAAGCGTGTGAAGCAAAAGTTCAAGGGACGGATGGATGAACGCGCTGAGGCAAACATTCTGAAAACGCTCAAACATAAGTATCTTCCGCGTATTTATGACGTGATTGAAAGCCAAAGCGGCTATGTCTACACGATCATGGATATGATACCGGGCGTAAATATGCAGAAATATGTGGAAACACATGGCCCGGTTGATCAAAAGCTTGCCTATCGATGGGCTTGTCAGCTTTGTGAAGTGACCGCTTATCTTCATTCACAGATCCCGCCGATCCTGCATTGTGATATTAAGCCCAGCAATATTATGATTACACCTTCCGGGGACATCTGCGTGATCGATTTTAACACCTCGCTGGTTTTTTCCAAGGGAGTGCTGGCGATTGGTGCAACGCCGGGTTATGCGGCACCGGAGCAATACACACGCCCGGAAGGAACGCATCTGACGCCGGATTCTGCTGAAACGGTTCCACTGGCCGAAACGATGCCACTGCGTGGATACGGAAATGCAGTTGCCTATCGAAACACAGCATCCTCTGGAAGCAATGCAAATGCTTCCGTGACAGCGGCACAGGCAACGAATGCCGGTGGGTATGGTACAATTAGCAAGCGAACGGATGTCTATGGCATCGGTGCAACATTGTATTATGCTATTACCGGTCAGCAGCCCGGCCATTCGTTGAAAAGCGTCCGGCCCATCACAAGCTACAAGCTGAAATTCAGCCGAAGTTTTTTGCTTATTATCTCCAGAGCAATGAAGAAACGGCAGGAAGAACGTTTTTGCGATGCTCAGGAAATGCTCCGTGCTCTGCAGGATATCCATGCGATCGATGGCCGCTATAAAAAGGTCGTTCGCTCTCAGAAAATCGTGGCAGCGGCTTCAATCGTGCTTGCAATCGCAGGAACGGCCACCATTCTGCTTGGAACACAGCGAATCGGTGTGGAAAGATATGCAGCTTATGATGCTCTTGTGCGCAAAGGCCGCACGGCGGCAGAAGAGATGCACTTTGACGAAGCTGAGCAGGATCTGAATCAGGCAATTGCAATCTATGATGATCAGCTGGAAGCGTATATTGAAAAGGCGGTGCTTCTCTATCGGCAGGGTAAGTATCAGGAGTGCATCGATGCTGTTGAAACAACACAGTCCCGCGCATTGAAGTATTACAGCAAGCAAAGCGTTGCAAATCTTTATAATATTGCGGCGGAAGCAGACTATGCGCTGGAAGACTATGAGGCAGCGATCAAGATGTACCAAAAAGCTTTGGAGTATGCACCGGAGGTGCCAAGCTATTATCAGGGGGCTGCCACTGCAATGATCCAGATGGGGAACTTTTCAGGCGCAAATGATGTGCTTGAACAGATGAAGACTGCAATCCCTCAGGCGGAGCAGAGCGGGGACTATCAGATCGTTCAAGGAGAACTGCTGAGAAAGCAGGGCGATTTTTCAGGTGCACTGCAGGCTACATATAAGGCGATAGAAACATCTGATGACAATGATTTGCTGGCACGAGCATACCGTCTTGCCGCATCGATCTGCGAAGAGATCGGAGAAAATAAAATTTCCGAAGAAATCGAGTTGCTGGAGCATGGAATCGAAAGATTACCCGGTGGATATTACAATGCGTTGGCAGGACAGCTGGCGACTTCCTATATCCGTCAGGCCGAGGTGACTGGAAATTCCTCGTATCAGGAAAAGGCACTGCAAACATACCAAAAGATGGAAGACAATGGGAATACCACATTGGAAGTACGATTAAACATTGCAATGCTGCAGTATCAGCTACGGGATTTCACAGATGCCATGGAGACGCTTCAAGCATTAAAGACCGATTATCCTAAGGACTATCGCGTATATAAATGGCTTGCATTCGTTCAAGGGGAAATCGACCTAAAAAATGGTACGTCCTATACCAAATCGCTTGAATACTATACAACGGCGGTTGAACTGTACCGTGCTGTACAGGCCTCCGGTATGTATGACCCCCAGATGGATGAGTTGAACCGAATTGCAGCAAATAACTGGCAGTAAAAGAGGTGAACAAGATGACTGTAGGACAAATCATGGTGATATGTGGAAGTTGTCTGGTTGTGGCTGCTGCTCTGCTTGGCGTATTTGGAAGCATTCTTCTACACAAAAGGAAAAAGGCGGTTCTTCTTGAAATTGAACATGAATACCGCTGAGAAAGCAGGAAAAGAGCCATGAAATTTTGTTCCGCATATTATTCGGATATCGGGAAAAAAGAAACGAATCAGGACTCCCTCCTTCTGATGCAGCGAAGACAGCCTCAAGGGGACGAAATTGTATTTGCGGTGATCTGTGATGGTGTAGGCGGGTTGAAAATGGGCGAGCAAGCCAGCGCAGAAGTTGTGACAGCGTTTCATGATTGGTTCAACAACCAGATCGAAGGGCTGTATCATCAGGAAATTCCGATGACTGCGCTTTTTAATGATTGGGACAAGCTCATTCAGGAACTTCATGGATTGCTGAAGGAACACTCAGAAAATGCCGGCTTTCGCAGCGGGACAACGGTGGAAGCTGTGCTTCTTATGAAGAATCAGTACTACATCTGCCATATTGGAGACTGCAGAACATATGTCCTTTCGGACACGATTGACCAGCTGACAACGGATCATACCGTTGTGCAGCGGGAGATAACGGAAGGAAGGCTTACGCCCCAGCAGGCGGCAAAAGACCCACGCCAGAGCCTTTTACTGCAATGCGTAGGAGCCGGCAAGGTGGTAAAACCGGATTATCTCTATGGCGATATCAAGCCGCATCAGGTATTCCTGCTCTGCTGTGATGGGTTTCGCCGCAGAATAACGGGAAGCGAAATCAAGGAGATCTGCAAATATTCTACCAAGGAAAAGAAGCTGCATGATGCACTGGAAGAAGTGACCCGATTATGCAAGAAACGAAAAGAAACGGATAATATTACAGGAATCCTCATAAGCACCTTCGATAAACCAAAACGGCTGGTTCCGTTCTGGAAAAAGGATACGCTGAGAACATCAGGAAAACTCGTAAAAGATGTTTTACTGAAACATTATGATCTGGCAGATCAAACATAATAAAGCAAAGGAGAACTAGTATGGAAAACAATCAAGAATTTGCAATCTTCTTTTCAGATGCACCGAAAGGTAAAAAAATCGGTGCAGTCCTTTCATGGATCGCCACAGCAATTTTGCTCGTTGCACTTTTTGTGCCGGGATTCCGGGTGAAGTTTCAGACACAGAATCAAAACGGTAAGTATCAGGATATTCCGGCAACGGAGACCTACGAACTGAATCAGGCGAAAGAGGCGTGGAAACTTAATGTTCAGCTGGGAACCAACAAAATCTCCGGAAAACTGAATAGCTTTTTGGAAAATGGAAAGACGAGCGTGTTTTCCTATCTTTCGGATTCGAGTTTGCTGAATGCAAAGCTGCTGACAGATGAAAACATTACTACTGACAAGGAATCTGGAAAGTCCCCAATGGGATGGATACTCTTGGCTGTATTTTTCGTTTTGATTGTTGCAGCTGCAATTGCCGGAGTGTATACCATGAGCTGGGTGACGCTGGCAGCAAACCTTGTTGGCGTGCTTGAACTGCTGGCGGTGTTCTTCCTCGTATTCAAAAATAGATTCAATGAAAACGGAGTGAACCTTTTGACCGGGAGCCGAGTTGTTCCTGCAATGACCGCAGTTTTGATCGCGCTTTTGGTAATTGCCGCTATCCTGTCCGTTGCCTCTGTAATCGTCAGCTATGCAGTTCATTCCGAGGAGGATGCAGAGGGTGATGCCTACTGGGATGACGATGACGAAAACCGGAATGCGCCGACTGGTCTGATTGATGATAATGATACTGCCCCTGTGACCGGCAGCATCCCGTCTGCCTCGACTGCAGTTGCTACTCTGATCCAGATGAACACGAGCAAGAGCTTTGCAATTATGAACAATACGGAGTTGGTCATTGGTAAGGGTTCTCAGGCAGATGTGATCGTCTCCAACCCGATCATCAGCCGTGCCCATGCAAAGATCAGCTGCCATAACGGTACCTGCACGATTCAGGATCTTGGCTCTAAAAATGGCACGTTCGTTGGGGATCAGAAGATTTCTGGAAACAATATCGTGGTTCTGACGGATGGTATGTACATCACGCTAGGAAATGAGATCTTCCAGTTCAAGGTTTGACTTCAGCAGAGGCTGGAATGAGGTAAAATAAAACGATGGCCACATTGGAAGAAAAGCTTTGTCCAGTCTGCTTTCGGGAAGCGATGGAAGGCGGAAAATGTCAAAATTGTGGATATGTTTCGGATGAAGCATCTGTGGGGAAAAACTACCTGCGGTCATTTTCAATTTTGAATACAAAATATCTGCTGGGAAAAAGTCTCGGACAGGGCGGTTTTGGCATTACCTATCTGGCAAAAAATATGTTGAATGGATCACGCTGCTGCATCAAGGAGTATTTTCCGTCCAATTTGATTCAGGGCAGAATGCCTGATGGCACGGTTGCCCTGACAGGCGAAGAAAATCGCTGTGAGTTTGAAGATGGGAAACAACGCTTTATTGAAGAAGCACGAACGCTGCAGGAACTTCGCGGGAATGTCTCTGTTGTTGATATTCAGGATTTTTTTGAAGAAAACGGCACGGCATATTTTGTGATGGAACTGATCGAAGGCTGCAATCTGCGTGCCTTTAAGAAAGAACACAACGAAGAGCAGACTTTCAAGATGGCGCTTCAGATGTTGCTTCTGATCGGCAGTGCTTTAGCCGAAGTGCACCGCTTTGGCATGATCCATGGGGATATCAGTCCGGAAAATATCCTGATTACACAGAATGGAGAAATCAAACTAATCGACTTTGGTGCGGCGCGTTCCTTCCGTCAGAGCAGCGCAAAGCAGGGCAGAAAGATCTATCTGAAGCCAAATTATGCACCATACGAACAATACACCTTAAAACCCTGTCAGGGGCCGTGGACTGATATCTATGCACTGGCATCAACTTTTTACTTTATTGTGTCCGGCCAGAAAATGCTGGACGCTTTGAGCCGGGCAAAGGGAGGAGTGTATCTTCCGCTATGGAAGTTGGCTCCAGCTGTTTCAAAACCATTATCAGATGTAATGGATCATGCATTGGCGTTTGATTACCATGACCGCTATCGCAGCATGATGGACTTTCTGAGTGCGCTGGAGCAGGTCGTTCAGCCGGAAGAATATGATATTGATCTGGGAGCACTGATGCCAAAGTCGAGAGCTTCCGGAACGGCAGTTGTTCGTCCGAAAACGGCTGCTGTGCATGACGATTCTGAAAAGGTGTGCTCTGTTGAAGAGCAGGATGTGCAAGAACCCAGAGGCCTTGCAGCATTCTTCCACCCAAAGAAACGTAAGATGGCCTATCTGGAATTGACGATCGATTACAGAGAGACAGCGGGATGCTTCTCCAAGCGCAGATGGCTGCTTGAACCGAACCGCACAATAAAAATTGGACGGTCGACAACTAGTGATGTGATGATGCCCGCTAATAATCGAATCAGTCGAAACCATTGTGAAATCTTCTATAATGAAAAAAGAAGAGATTTTACAATACGAGATCTTTCAAAGTTTGGCACGCTCCTTTCAGGTGGAGAGCCGATGGAAAAAGGAAAACAGTATACATTGAGGGATGGAGACAGTTTCTATGTCCTGTCGCCGGAGTATACGTTCAAGGTGGTGATTGAAACGTGATCTCTCTTTTTAAGAGAAAAAAGTTAAAGGGGAAAGCTGCCGACGAAATGCAGGCGATGGATGATGTGACACAGACGCTTTTGTACCCGTCTGAAAATGATTCGGAAAAGACACTGTGCTTTGACAGCTGTGAAACCGACACAACGGAAATTGCCAGTTATATGTCGATTGGAACGAGAAACAATCAGCAGGATTCAGTTCGCTTCGACCATAACGAATTCAGCACAGTCTGTGTGGTATGTGACGGCATGGGCGGCTTATCCGGCGGTGAACGTGCCAGTGCTCTAGCGGCGCAGGGAATGACACAGCATCTGCTCGAAAATGCACAGGCGACGGATATTTCTACAGAGATGGGCCGTGCGGCACTGAGGCTGAATGAAAAAGTTAAAGACATCCGCGACAGCGAAAACCGCAAAATGGAAGCCGGAACAACATTGACTGCTGTATTTATCCGGAACGGAGAATTATTCTGGTGCGGGATCGGTGACAGCCATATTTATCTGTATCGTGCAGGTGAATTGCGGCAGCTGAATATTGACCACAATTTTGGTGTGCATTTGGATCAAATGGTGCAGGAGGGAAGCATTACCACTGAGGAGGCACTGCGTCATCCGCAGCGTGCAGCACTGACAAGTTATCTTGGCATTCAGGAACTGACATTGATCAGTGGAAATCGGATACCATTCCCTCTACAAAAGGATGATGTACTGCTTCAATGTACAGATGGGCTGTATCGTTGCTTATCAGATGATGCAATCTGCCAGATTTTGAATGCCACAAAGGATTTGAAGCAGGCCTCCAAGCTGCTGGTGGAAACGGCTCTGACATTTCCCGGAGCACATGATAATACATCGGTGCTGTTGACAAAGTACAAAGGCTAAAGTCAGAAAATATAAAAAAGAAAGGGGTGCAATAAAAAAGCTGGAAGAAGACGCAAATCAAAGGAGTGTTGCTTTATGACAAACAACAAGATTCAGATGCCTGCAAATTTTGTGGCTCTGAATGAAAACGAAATGTCTTGTGTTGAGGGCGGCGGTATTGTTTCACAGATCTGCTATGCTTTTGGCCGGATGTTCCGCAGTACCTACTATGATAACTGGGAGAGTGAGTCTAAGACCCTCGAACAGTCTCATGGCGCTGTTGTTTCCAAGAAAAATGGTGTCTACACCTACTCTGACGGTTATACCCACACGATGTCTGGCGGCAGCAACTGGGGCTTTACCAGTCTCGGCGATTTCTTCTACGGCATCGGTGATCTGTTTGCTGCGTTCTATCTGTAAATTCTAAGGAGCTGTGAGAATTCACAGCTCCTGAAACGAAAGCGATTCTTCCAGTTTTTTTATTGCATCGCAAATTTCGGTAACTCAAGCAATGGAGTATCATTATGAAAAAATCTACTGCGAACCATATGCACAGAAAACGCCGTAAGAACAACTTGGTATGGCTCTTTGCCCTGCTTGGCATTCTTGTACTGTTTCTGGGAACGATTTTGGCTTTTTTGATTTTCAGTAATTTGTCTTCTGAGCCTGCTGAAACTGCTCAAGAAGTCTCTGCGGTGAATGTAGAAAAAGACATCCCTGAAACGGACATGGGTGATCTGATTTATCACGAACCGGCAGCAGAGAATGTTGTAATGCAGGGCGGCTTTGGATATGTTAACAATGAGCTTCTGGTCACATTGGACAGTTCCGACAGTCTTTCTGCACTGAAAGATTATCTGCGGACGATCGGCGGTGAGGTCGTTGGTGAAATCCCAGTCACTGCGGATTACCAGATTCTTCTACCGGATACGCATACGCAGGAAGAACTTGATCAGATGATTGAACAGCTCAAAGCACTCCCCTATGTGAGACGTTCTTCTCTGAATTATGCTTTTGAGCTGGAAAATGACGCGATTTCGGGTTCTTCGGCGTATTACCCCAATGATAAAAAATGGGATGATTGGAGCGGAAATTCTGGAAACAACTGGAACATGAAGGCCATTAATGCGCCGGGTGCATGGGTGTACCGTGACCAGATGCAGCCGGTCAATGTTGGCGTGATGGACGGCATTTTCAACCCATACCATGAGGATTTGAAAGATGTCTTTCAGGAAATGCCGCTTGGAAATGTTGCGGAAATGGGCGAAAAAAGATATAACGGAGGCGGCAAGTGGACACCAGAGGAGGCACATGCAACGCATGTTTCTGGAATTATTGGCGCGGATTTTAACAATCGAAAAGGCATCTGCGGTGTGGCCCTGAATGCGAAGTTATATGGTGCGGATATGCATTCAAAGTCTTTGACAAAATACTCTGAGGAAGGTGAATGGTATAGGGATGATTCTTATTTTTTGAAAATAGCATTGACATATCTTGTGGCGTTTGAACACTGCCACGTAATAAATTTTTCTCAGGGATTATCTGACAATATTTTGTACAGCGCAAGTCATGGAGATGAATACGCACGTGGTGAGATTAAAAGCGTCAATATTGATTTGAGTGATTTTTTAAAGCAGCTAAAAGATAAAACCGGAGTAGAATTTATAATCTGCGAAGCAGCAGGGAATGGGCAGAATAAAAATTTTTTTAAAAAAGATGACGATGATAAAGAGGACGTAAGATATCTGGCGTACTCGGATTATCTAAAGTATATGCAGGGTGATACTTCAGAAGCGGAGACTTTCCAGCGATATCGAGGGAAAATCACGAAAGATATTTGTGAGAGCAAGGGAATCGATGCACAGTATAATATCTTTGGTGGCATTATGGATTCGGAAATTCAGAATATGATCATTGTTGTCGGTGCGGTGCAGAATGCAGGAAAGCATTCATCTTGGGGAAAATGCAAGCATACCGGTTATGAAGTAACAGCTTACAGCAACCGGGGAAGCAGGGTGGATGTGCTTGCGCCGGGTGGAGAAAAGGTCCTTGACGGAATACCTGATGCGTCCATCTATAGCACAGTTCCTTATGGAAATGGCTATGATGGCCTTGTTGGTACTTCCATGGCGTGCCCTCACGTTGCTGGCGTTGCTGCTATGATTTTTGGCATCGACCCATCTTTTACGGCAAAGGAAGTAAAGGATATCATCATAAACACTTCAACCGGAAGTTATGGGGGAGGAGGATTCAGAAGCAATCGTTGTGGCCTGCTGAACGCAAAACTCGCCGTAGAGAAGGCCATTGAATTGCGAGATCAGAAAGCAAAGAAAGAAGAAAACTCATCAGATGATCCGACAGACAGACACAAGTACGAGATTTTCCGTGAGACCTTGACATGGGAGGAAGCCAAAGCTGCTTGCGAAGCAAAGGGTGGGCACCTTGCGACGATTACCTCGCAGGAAGAACAAAAAATGATTGAAAGCCTGAATACACAGAACAGCAAACTCTGGATTGGCGGCTGTAAAAATTCTGCCGGTCAGTGGTGCTGGGTGACAGGTGAACCATGGAAATATCAGAACTGGGGCGATGGAGAGCCGAACAATTCCAGCAATGTTGTGGCAGACGAGAGTTGTGTGGCCGTGTGGCCGGTAAAGTGGAACGACTTGGCAAACAGCAATACATATGAACAGAGCGGCTACATTTGTGAATGGGAAGCATCCAATGCAGCCGAGGAAACACAGGTCGAAGGTTACACAGGACACCTCTATGAGTTCTATACATTGCCCGAATCGGAGTGGGAGTCCGGCCCAATCACATGGCAGCAAGCAGAGAGACGCTGCGAGTGGAAAGGCGGACATCTGGCGGTCATTGAATCGTCAACGGAAAATTTCCTTCTCTACAGTGCAATGAAAGCAAAAGGGTACGAGAATGCCTACTTTGGATTCAGCGATGAAAGCCCTGAAGGAAACTGGAAATGGGTCGATGGAACCAGCACAGCTTATACAAACTGGCATTCTGGTGAGCCGAACAATCAGGATGGTATTGAGCACTATGCCATGTTCTATGAAAAGTTTCAGGATGGGACGTGGAATGATGCAGATGGAATAATTGATGCCGGATGTGCCTACATCTGTGAATGGGACGACCCAACAGATAAAATATCCCAAGGAGATAGCTTTACAGATCAGCAACTGCGAATCATTGCAAAAGATTTGGGGGTCCCAGATGACTTGAATGTGGAAATCAAACAGTATCCAAAGACATATTGGAAAGCAGCAGGGCTTTGGGATATCTATGTTGAAGTGCTTCTGGACGGAAAAGTTATAGCATCGGGAAGTTTTGACGTGGAAACAGGAGAGATGGGACGCAACATTTATATCTACTCCCCTATCTGATACTCTTTTTCTGCAAAGCTTCTGCAAGCAGTGCATTCGTGCGCACAAATGCAAATTTTGCGTTGCAAAATGCTTGTTGGGAAATCCCAAACCCTTTCTGATCTGCACCGTTCCGGTGCAGGCTACGCGTTCTTTCCGAACGCTTTTGAATGTGTCAATATAAACTCTCTCCAAAAATCCGAGTCGCTTTTTGGTGCAAGCGTCAATGGTATAATTCCGATGTTCGTGGTAGAATAGGTGCGTTGTGTGCCTGACGCATGAAAACGGAAAGGACGATGCAGAAATGGAGCAGCTTTATCTGATGCCCGGTGAGGAACGCTACACAAAGTTTCGGGATGAGAACGGTGTGCCAAAAGTTCATTACACCTACTGCTCTCTGCACGGCAAGCTGTTCAACTGCACCTGCCGAACGAAAGATGAAGCTCAGAAATTGTGTGAAGATTGGCTCGTAACGCTGGATCGCTGCTATATAAACTAAAAAAGCCGCCGAGGATTCCACCCCATGAAGGGTTAGAATCCTCGGCGACTTTCGTTTATCGGGTCTGCTGCTTTTCCTGTGCGTCTTTTTCTTCTGCGAAGAACAATTCAATATTTTTCTGTGCCTTTACCAACTCCTGCATTTCTTCTCGTGCCTTGCGATAGTCCGGGTAGGCTGCTTTCTTTTGGGTCAGAAGGTCGGAATACTCTGCATTCAGTGCTTTGACCTTCGGCAGCTTTTTTAAGCCAGTTTCATCGAAAGCGGCCTTGGCTGCTTTGTGTAGTGTGATTTCCTCCCGGTGAGTATCCAGAAACTTTTGGCTATATCCCGCTTTCCGGTAGGCATCGTAGACTGGGTGGGTCTTGGCGTAATTGACGATGTGCATTTTCAGCACAGCAATTTCCGCCATCCGTGTTTCGGCGGCTTTGATGGAATCTCCCAGCTGGTGATATTTTTCTGTTGCCGCCGCTGTGCGTTCATTCAGTTCATCTGCGCTGCCAATTTTGTGCTCCTGCAAGAAAATCAGCGTCTTGGACATTTCTTTCAAATTATATTTTTTCGCCCATCGTGCATAGCCTTCGCTTTTTCCCTCGGCCAGCTTTGCCTGAATGTCAACCAGCAATTGGAACGGCGGCTCTTGGAGCGGCTGTATTTGACGCGGATGGTGTTCAGTTTTTCCCGCAATCACCGCTTGCAGTTCATCCTCGCTGTACCCAGCCCCCAGTGTTTTGAATCGGATGAACCGTTTTTGCCGTGCGCCCTTGACGGAAGTGTATTTTCCACGCTTGACCTCATAACCCTGTTGTTCCAGTTTTTGCAGAAAATCTTCGTAGTCTTTGGGCTTTTCTGAAAGAATGGTGTCAATGATTCCGCACAAGCGGTCACGATTGCTCTCCTTGGGTGGGTAGAGAACACGCTTCTGCCGCTCCCGATAGGGTTTCTTCTCAATGACAGACAACTGGTGCTCTAAGCAGATCAGGTCGCTCAACCGCTGCACTGCCAACGCCGAAAAGAAAAAATCCCGGAACTTTCTGGTGCCATCCAACGCTGTGGAGTTGAAGATTACATGGTTGTGGATGTGCTGCCGGTCCGTGTGCGTTGCGACAACAAAGGCGTGTTTTCCTTTCGTGAACCGCATCGCCAGTTCATAGCCTACCTTGTTGGCTTCTTCGGCGGTGATCTCGCCGGGTTTGAATGACTGCCGAATCTGGTAGGCGATGATGTCGCTTTTCTGACTGCGCCCGGTAGAAAGTTCATACTGCCGCTTGGAAAGCATAAATTCTTCATCGACTGTCAGAGGGCTACACTCGTAGCAGCTTACCCGTTCACCTTGTTCGGTCTTATCTGGATTCTGCACATAGTCTGTGCGGCTTTTTAGACAAGCTGCAACCGACTTGCCCTTGTTTTTGTGCAATGCGATCAGCCGTGTCGCGGCCATCCTGAATCACCCCCATAAAAGAAAAATGCCGCCCGAAGGCGGCAAACGATTAAAACTATTTCTTACAGTTCGGCAAGCCACTCACTGAAACGTCCGATGCCCTCGGTGATGGCTGTTGCACCGAAAAAGAGAACGAAGCAGATGAACTCAGCTACCAGCAGGATAAAGAACTGATCCCAAGTCTGGCGGTAGGCAGTGTAGATGCCGCAGCCGAAGATGTAGAGCATCAGCGGAGCGACCACATAACTGGACAAAGTGAGTAGCCACTTTGCCATCAGAGCCAAAAACGCCACAAAGAGAGAAATCGGGAAAAGAACAATTTTCTTCAGCATAGACATCATATCAAGCACTTCCTTCCTGTTCGCCCTTATTATAAAGGTATCGACTACTGCGTTGCAAGGATGTCAAGCGTTATATGTACACCCGCAGTCCTCCAACTGCGGGAATTTTTATAGTTCTGCCAGCTTGGAAAGAATCTGTTTGCCGATATCAATCAGTTCATCCAGCCGGATGCGCAGATCGGCAAGGTCGGCAGAATAAATTTTGCCGCTTTCGTTGGCACGTTTTGCTACCTGATTCAAGTTGTTGCTGCAATTCTGGAGCAGATAAGCCATGCGCCGCAGCTGTGGAAGGTCGAGATTCAGGCAGTAGCCATCCAGTGCCATTTTGCGGATATAGGCACTCAGACTGTGGATGCCCATTCCATACATCTTATCTAAAATGCGGTTCCGTTCTTCATCGGTCACACGAATAAATAGACGGTGTTCCCGCTTTTTCACATTATCGCTCCTCCTTATCCAGATAACTCTTGAACGGCTTGACTGGTTCTGGCTGGTTGGCCTTTTCCTCCAGCGCAGCCAGTACAGACGGACGAGTTGCAGGTGCTTCGGTTTCCTCGGTTTCTTCGGGAACATCCTCTGAGGAACTGCGGTCACGGTCGATGTTCAGCAAGGCGTTCAATTCAGCAAGACGGGCAGACTTTTCGGTCAGTTCTTCCTCCTGTGCAAAGGGCTTTGCCACTTCGACCTCTGCGGCCTGCTTCTGCTGTTCCAGATTTTGCAGAGCATTTTCAGCGTCTGCAATTCGGTCAGCAAAATTGTCGATGGCATTGTCCAGACGAATGATGTTGCCGCGCGCATCATCGCCCAGCGTCACCGGGTAGCTCAACTCTGCCCGGAGTACGGCCTGATGCTCATTCTTGAAGCTGTCAAACCGGATGTTCAGTTCAAACCCACGGTAGGTGCCCAGCAGCATCATATCGGCATTGGGCATCTCCTGCCGAGCCAGCAGCAGCCGTTCGCCTGCAGCTTTTTTGTCATCGTACACCATGCCCTTGATGGTCATACCGCAGAAGTTTTCTTTGTCCTGCGGGTGTGTTGCTGCAATCTGTGAATCCTGTTGTAAAGCAGCAATGCGGGTTTTCTGTTTCTGGATCTCCTCCGGGAAAGTTTTGAGCAGCTTATCCTCCAGACGATATTTCTGATTCTGGAAGTCACCGCGCAGAACTTTCAATTTTGCCACCTGCACGTCCAAATCCATCTTTTCCCGGATACGAGGATCACCTGCACACAGGGCTTTAACCTCGGCATAGGACAGAGACTGTTCGTCAATATCATCGCAAGATCGCATAGGCGATTTGCTCGTCATGATCTGCGAGATAAACTTCTGTTTATTCTCAAGGGTCTGATAGAGGTAGGCGTCAAATGTCGATTCGGTGACATAATTATAGACGTAGACTTGTTTGTTTTGATTGCCTTGACGGATGATTCTGCCGTTGCGCTGGGTCATATCAGACGGACGCCAGCCTACATCCAGATGATGCACCGCCACAAGCAGTGTCTGGACGTTCGTCCCGGCTCCCATTTTGGCAGTGCTGCCCAGCAGCACACGCACCTGTCCGCTGCGTACCTTGGAGAAAAGTTCTGCTTTCTTGTTCTCCGTATCTGCGTTGTGGATGAACTCGATCTCCTGTTCGGGCACACCGGCGTTGAGCAGCTTGGTGCGAATATCATCATAAACGTTGAACGAACCGTCCCCCTTGGGAGTAGACATATCGCAGAAAATCAACTGGGTCAGCTTCTGCTCTTTGGTGTCGTTCCAGATGCGCAGGACGTTGTTGACGCAGGCATTTAACTTGCTGTTGGGGTCATCGGGCAGAGCGGAATTCATCAACCGCTGGTCAAGACCGATTTTGCGGCCATCCGACGTAATTTTCAACATATTATCCACAGAAGGGTCAACAGAACCGCTGTGGACTTCGGCTGCACGTTCGCTCAACGCCTGCACCATGTCCTGCTGGATTTCCGAAGGCTTGACCACTACGGTTTCAAATTTAGCTTGGGGCACTGGCAGGTTCAACTGGTCGCTGGTCTTGATATCCGCCGCTTCTTTGAACATCGCCATCAGTTCAGGTAAGTTGAAGAACTTCGCAAAACGAGTGCGTGCACGGTAGCCCGTGCCCTCCGGGGCCAGTTCGATGGCGGTGGTGGTCTCTCCAAAGGTAGATGCCCACGCATCAAAATGGGTCAGCCCTTTCTGCTGCAAGGTGTTGTACTGGAGATAGCGCATGAGGGTGTACATCTCGGTCATGCTGTTGCTCAGGGGTGTACCCGTTGCAAAAATCACGCCACGGCCTCCGGTGATTTCATCGAGGTAGCGGCATTTACCAAACATATCGCTGGACTTCTGAGCCTCGCTCGTACTCAAACCAGCGACATTACGCATTTTTGTGTATAAGTAGAGATTTTTGAACGCTTGGCTCTCATCTACAAACAGTCTGTCTACGCCCAATTGCTCAAACGTGACCACGTCATCTTTGCGCTCGGCGGCCTGCAGCTTCTCCAATTTTTGTTTCAGGGTCTTGCGCAGTTTTTCCAGCTGCTTTACGGTGAAATGCTCACCGGCCTGCTCTTTTGCTTCCTCGATGGCTTCCTCGATTTCATCCATTTGTTCTTGAATCAGCCGTTCCTGCCGCTCTGCAGACAATGGAATTTTCTCAAACTGGGAGTGACCGATAATGATTGCATCATAGTCGCCGGTTGCGATGCGGCTGCAAAAAGTCTTGCGGTTGCCGGGTTCAAAATCTTTCCTGCTGGTGACCAGCAGCTTTGCATTGGGATAGAGATGCAGAAACTCCGAGGCCCATTGTTCCGTCAAGTGGTTGGGCACAACAAAAAGACTTTTCTGGCACAAACCCAGGCGTTTGGATTCCATCGCAGCAGCGGCCATTTCAAAAGTCTTGCCGGCACCAACTTCGTGTGCCAGCAGAGTGTTGTGGCCGTACAAAACGTGAGCAATGGCATTGCGCTGGTGTTCCCGCAGACTGATCTCCGGGTTCATGCCCACGAAATGAATGTGGGAACCGTCATACTCGCGGGGCCGGGTGCTGTTAAAAAGCTCATTGTACTTTTTCACCAGCAGAGTGCGCCGCTGCGGGTCTTTCCAGACCCATCCAGCAAAAGCGTCCTTGATGGCCTGCTGTTTCTGCTGGGCGAGAGTGGTTTCGTTCTGGTTCAGCACACGTTTTTCCTTGCCATCCTCCTCGATGGTATCATAGACGCGGCTGTCGCGCAAGTTCAGTGTGTCCTCCAAGATTTTATAGGCATTGGCCCGGCGGGTGCCGTAGGTTTCGGTGGCCATAATGTCACCGTAGCCAGTAGCAGATTTATTGCTGATCCGCCATTCGGAAGTATAAGGAGAGTAACGGACGGTGATGGCGTTGTTGTAGCGGATGCGATAGGGTGGCTGAAAAGTTTCCATCATGAACTGCTGCACGATGGAGGGGTCAAGCCATGTGGCACCCAAACGCACATCAATTTCAGATGCCTCCAGATCTTTGGGCTGTGCCTTGGTCAGTGCGTCCACATTAACCTTGAACTCCGGGTGGCTTTCTGCAGCGAGCTGTGCCATGCGCAGCTTATCGCGCACGTTGCCGGAAAGGTACTCATCCGCAGTCTGCCAGCCGGCTTCCGGATCGTCAGCATCAGCGGCAGGATCTTTGAAAATCACACCAGACAGTTCAGTGGTGATGCGCTCATAGTCACCGGGAGTGCCCAGCAGGTCGGCCATGTAGGGCAAATCGACCTT
>ERZ827512.1340-NODE-1340-length-24920-cov-5.933038_pt1 | contig 24920 bp, 28 predicted proteins | sample MGYA00519916_ERZ827512 | MGnify/ENA primary metagenome ERZ827512 (study PRJEB31778, sample SAMEA3449335) | human gut metagenome | biome: human gut; feature: human-associated habitat; material: faeces | place: United Kingdom | collected 2010/2012 ... | reverse complement strand
GGCTCCGGTAGTGGAACAGCCAAATGTAGAACCAACAATGGTAAATCCAACTCCAGTAATGGAAAAATCAAGTGTAGAACCAACAATAATGAATCAATCTGCGCCAGTAACGTTAAATTCCATTAATCAAAGTGCTGTTGCTTCTTATGGTTCAGCTACGGATAGTGATAGTAATATAACCACATCAGATGGGGCACAACCATTTGATATATCAAGTATGTTTGCAAATAATAAATAAATTTAATATAGAAGGGGATAAAAATATGAATGATAATAATTTTAATGGCGATGATACAAAAGTAAATCCATATAAAGCTACATCTAATTTAAATACTGCTTTGGAAAATCCTCAGATAAATGTTAATAGTGTAACAGGTATTAATGTAAAAGATTTAGGTCAAAACAATTATGCTAGTGAGGTCCAAGAAGAAAAACCAGAATTTTTGAATAATTTATATAATAGTAATCAAGCTAGTACGGAGAACTCTAAAATAGAAAGCAATAGTTATGAAACTATGTCTAATCAAAATTTTTCTAATTATTCATATGAACCAGTAATGGCGGAAAAAAAAGTGAAGCAAGAAAATTTTTTGTCTTCAATACTTCACTCAAGAGAATTTAAAGTAATTATTTTTATTATCTTTATATTGTGTATTTTTGTTATGCTGATGCCATATATTTATAACTTTTTTAAAGCCCTAGAACTTAGGTTTACTTAAATTTATTATTTCATTAAATTCATCATCCTTAGCGATGATGTTTTTATGTTTTTTTCCACATTTTTCACATTTATAAATAATTTTAAATGTATTTTTAAATTTTTCTATTTCAATGGGTTTTAATAATCCACAGCATGTATTTGCTCTATCACCTGGAGTAATGTCAACATGTTTAGAATAAAGACAGTAAGGGCAGTGATCTCTTGATGTATATCCAAGTTTTTCTACTTTTTTATGACAATGTTCACATATAAAACTTTCGTCTCGCACAAAAAATTTCTTCACGAATTTTCCTTCCTTTCTTTTATAGCTTAAGGCAAGTATAACATATAATTTTATAAAATAACAATAGTTTAATCATAACTAAGTTATTAAATAATAGTATTAAGTGATGAATAAAATATATAGGTTTTTTTTGAAAATATTTATGTGTACTATAATATTTTTGGTATTAGGAATTTTTAGTAAAAAAAATTATCGCTATAGAGAAAAAATACATTATTATTTGTATGAAGATAATATAAATTTTTATAAAATAATAGAATTTTATGAAAAATATTTAGGAGGGATAAGTTATATTGATGATAAAAAGAATATTGAATCAAAGGCTGTATTTAAAGAAAAACAAAAATATACTAGTGTTGAAGAATATAAAAATGGAGTTAGGGTAAAAGTAGAAAAGCAGTATCCTATTTTGAATATGTATGATGGTATAGTTACATATATAGATAAAAATAAAAAATATATTATAAAAAATAAGGAAAATATAGATATAGAATATGATGGTATTTGTAATTCTAAATTAAAATTGTATGATAAAGTACAAGAGGGTGAATATATAGGTGTAGCTTGTGATGATTATCTTTATGTGGCTTTTAAAAAAAATAATAAATATTTAGACTATAAAAAATATTTGAAATGAAAAAAACACGTATTGTTACGTGCAAAATAAAAAGCCTGCTTAGTAGGCTGTGTAATCTATCATGGTCGGGAAGACAGGATTTGAACCTGCGACCTCTTGGTCCCAAACCAAGCGCTCTACCAAGCTAAGCTACTTCCCGAAAATAAAAAAATGGTGGAGAATAAGGGATTCGAACCCTTGACCCCTTGCGTGCAAGGCAAGTGCTCTAGCCAGCTGAGCTAATTCCCCATCGACAGTTAAAATTATATCAATAATATTATGGGTTGTCAAGTAAATTCAAGAAAAAAACCAAAAAAAATGGTAATTGTTAGTTAATACTTTGTAACAATGTTATATTTATACTATAAATAGCAAAAAAATGAGTAAATATAAGGACAAATATTTAATTTTGCTTTTATTTGTGATATTCTTATAATACGAAAGGTGTGATAGAATGGATATAGATATTTTAAAAGATAATGATATAGATGTTGATGCTAGTATAGAGATACTAGGAGATTTAGAGATGTATAATGAAACCTTAAAAGATTTTTATGATTTATCGGAGGAAAAGTTAGAAAAAATAGAGAATGCTAAAAATAATAATGATTTGAATAGTTATTCTATAGAGGTACACGCACTAAAAAGTGATGCTAAATATTTAGGATTAAAAAAATTAGCTGATATGGCTTTGGAGCATCAATTAAAAAGTCAAGCTGGTGATGAAGAGTATGTAAATATGCATTATGATGAATTGATAGAGGAATTAAAAAAAGATATTGATATACTTTCTAAGTATTTAAATATTTAAATGTAAAATTATATGTCAAAAATATTAACATTTAGTTTTAAAGTTAATATTTTTTTTCTTTTGTGTTAAAATAAAATAGTAGGAGGATTGATAAAATGAAAGAACAATGGAAAGGTTTTAAGGGAGGAGATTGGTGTAATAGAATAGATGTCAAAGACTTTATAAAAAATAATTATACTAAGTATGATGGTGATGAATCTTTTCTAGAATCAACTACTGATAAAACTGATAAAGTTTGGGGAAAGTGTACTGAACTTTTAAAAGAAGAATTAAAAAAACATGTTTTAGATATAGATGTAGATCATATGTCTGGTATTAATAATTTTGAACCAGGTTATATTGATAAAAATAATGAGGTAATTGTAGGACTTCAAACTGATGCCCCATTAAAGAGAATTGTAAATCCATATGGTGGGATACGTATGGTATATCAAGAGTTGGAAGCGTATGGTTATACGTTAAATCCTACTGTAGATAAATATTTTAATGAATTTAGAAAAAGTCATAATCAAGGTGTATTTGATGCCTATACAGCAGATATTAGAGCAGCTAGACATGTAGGATTGTTAACAGGTCTTCCTGATGCTTATGGTCGTGGAAGAATAATAGGTGATTATCGTCGTATAGCATTATATGGAATAGATTATTTGATGGAACAAAAAAAGCACGATTGGGATAAAAAACTTGGTAGAATGACAGATAAATTAATAAGAGAACGTGAAGAAATATCAATGCAATATAGAGCTTTAGATGAAATTAAGAAAATGGCTGCTAGATATGGATTTGATATTAGTGTTCCAGCCCAAAATGCTAAAGAGGCAGTTCAATGGACTTATTTTGGATATTTAGCAGCAATAAAAGAAAATAATGGTGCTGCTATGAGTTTAGGTAGAGTAGATGCTTTTCTTGATATCTTTATTGAAAGAGATATAAAAAATGGTTTATTAAATGAGAAAGAGGCTCAAGAGTTAATTGATCAGTTTATAATAAAATTAAGAATTGCAAGACATCTTAGAACTCCAGAATATGATGAATTGTTTTCTGGTGATCCAACTTGGGTAACTTGTTCATTAGGTGGTATGATTGCTAGTGATGAAAAAGGTACACCAGGAGAGAGTTTAGTAACTAGAACATCATATCGTATTCTTCATACTTTAACAAATTTGGATACAGCTCCAGAACCTAATATGACAGTTCTATGGAGTACTAAATTACCAGATAATTGGAAGAGATATTGTGCTAAGATGAGTATTGAAACAGATGCTATTCAGTATGAAAGTGATGACTTAATGCGTCCTATTTATGGTGATGATTATGCTATAGCATGTTGTGTATCTGCAATGCGTGTTGGTAAGGATATGCAATTCTTTGGAGCTCGTTGTAATTTAGCTAAATCATTATTGTATTCAATAAATGGTGGTGTAGATGAGGTAAAGAATCAGTTAGTTATAAAAGGTATAGATAAAATGACTGATGAAGTATTAGATTATGAGAAAGTAAAAGCATCATATTTTAAGGTGTTAGAGAAAGTTGCAGAAATTTATAGTGATGCTATGAATATAATTCATTATATGCATGATAAATATGCTTATGAAGCAGGACAAATGGCTTTGCATGATACAAATGTTCATAGATATATGGCTTATGGAGTAGCAGGTTTATCAGTAGCAGCAGATAGTTTGTCAGCCATAAAATATGCTAAGGTAAAACCAATAAGAAATGAAGATGGAATAACAACCGATTTTGTAATTGAAGGTGATTATCCAAAATATGGTAATGATGATGATAGAGTTGATAATATAGCTGAAGAAATATTAGAGAAAATATTTAGTGAGTTAAAGAGTCATAAGTGTTATCGTGATGCTGAGGCAACAATGTCAGTTTTGACAATTACATCTAATGTTGTATATGGCTCAAAAACAGGTGCAACACCTGATGGAAGAAGTGCTGGAGTTCCTTTTGCACCAGGAGCAAATCCAATGCATGGAAGAGATTCTAATGGAGCAATAGCAAGCTTAAACTCAGTAGCAAAATTAAATTATGCTTCATGTTGTAAAGATGGAATATCTAATACATTCTCAATTGTTCCAAGTGCTTTAGGACAAGATGATGATTCTAGAGTTGAGAATTTAGTGGGATTAATGGATGGATACTTTACACAAGGAGCACATCACTTAAATGTAAATGTATTAAAAAGAGAAACCTTAATAGATGCTATGAATAATCCAGATAAATATCCACTATTAACAATAAGAGTATCAGGTTACTCTGTAAGATTTAATAGATTAACTAGAAAACAACAAGAAGAAGTAATATCAAGAACATTCCACGAAAAGATGTAAAATGATAAAAGGTTCAGTAGATTCAATAGAAACATTTGGATTAGTAGATGGTCCAGGAATTAGAACTGTAGTATTTTTAACAGGGTGCAAATTAAGATGTAAATATTGCCATAATCCTGAAATGTTGCATTTGGGAAAATATAATTATACACCTAGTGAGTTAGCTGAAAGAATATTAAGAAATAAAAATTATTTTCAAAGAAATAATGGTGGTGTGACATTTTCGGGGGGAGAGCCCCTACTTCAAAGTAAGTTTATAATAGAAGTATGTAAAATATTAAAAAAAGAAAATATTCATGTAGCATTAGATACAGCTGGAGTAGGAAATGGTGATTATGAAGAGGTTTTAAAGTATGTTGATTTAGTTTTGTTAGATATTAAACATACTAATCCTATAGAATATAAAGAACTAACCGGACATTCTATCGAAGATAGTCTAGAATTTATTAAAGTTTTAAACAAAAGTAATACCAAGGTTTGGATAAGACAAGTAATAGTACCAGGACTTATGGATAATATGGAATATATAAATAGTTTAATTGGTGTACTAAGTAAAATTAAAAATATAGAGAGAGTCGATTTTCTTCCATATCATAAATTAGGAAGTGAAAAATATGTAAAACTAGGTATTAATAATCCATATAAGGAAATGCCTGAGATGGATAAAGAAAAATGTGATGAATTGTATAATAAATTTATAAAAGAATATCGGAAACTGAATGAAAATGTTTAGTTTCCTTTATTTTATTTGCAAAATATAACATATTAGTTGACAATCAGTTAATTGTGTGCTATCATATGTACAAATTAAAGGAAAAAGGAGTGATGTTTAGTGAAGTTAGAAATTGGAGATTTAATTACATTAAATAACGGAGATAAGTATATAACATTAGATAAAATTACTTATAATGATAAGAATTACTTTTTTGTAAACAAAGTAACATCAGAAACAAAAGAGCCAACCGAAGAGTTTTATGTTTTTACTATAAAGGATGATAAGTTATTAAAGATAACAAATACAGATTTTATTAATGAACTTTTACCAAAGTTTAAAAGTAGTTTGAAAGGACAAATTGAAAGCTTAATAGCTGATGAATAGGGGTGAAGAAATGATTTTTGAAAAAGATAATATAATAACAAAGAATGATGATGAGTATATTATTTTAGCTACTTCTAATTATAATGGTAAATTATATCTTTATGTAAATAAATTAATTAATAGGAAAGCTAGCAATAATTATAAAATTTTTAAAATAATTAATAATAATGTAATAGAAACTGAAAGTGATGTAGCTATTATTAATAAGTTGCTTCCATTTTTTGAGGAACAGTTTGCGAAAGATATAGAAGAAACTAAAAGATTAATTCAGGAAAATATGGTAGGTGAGTAAAGTGAATAATAATGAAAATTTTGTTGTAATGAGCGATTTCCATGGAATGAAAGGCGCTATGAATGTTGTTAGAAAGTATGTAGAAGAAGGGAAAAAGGTTTATATCTTAGGTGATGCAACAGATAGAGGTCCAGATGGAGTTGAAATTTTGTTGGAAATAATGGATCTTTCTAAAAAAGATAAAGTTTGCTATATACCTGGTAATCACGATCAGTTTATATATAATTCTTACAGAAGTAATGATGAAAATTGGAAACGCAGCGTTAAAGACATTTGGACCATAGCAAACAATGGTGGTAATGGTGGCTTACCTACTTGGAGTAATTTAGAATCTCTGAAAGAAACAAATCTAAATAAATTTAATGAATTAATGGATTGGTTGGGAAAACAACCACTTCAAAGAATAGTTGAATCTAATAATAAGAAATATTGTTTAGCTCATGCATTTTTTGATCAAAAATTGTATAATGAAAATTCGCTTTTGTGTTTAGATGATTGTAAAGATTTTACCTTTGACAATCCTAAAAATATTAGTCAAAATATTTTATGGTTTAGAAAAAAAGATGATTCCTATCAAGCTGAACAGTTACCTGATAAGGATGCAACAGTAATTATAGGACATACTGGAACTGATATTTATTTGTCTAAAGATTTTTTTGATCTAGAAAATAAAGAAACTGGTGAAGAGATTAAGGTAATAAATGTTGATGGAGGATTGTTTTATGAAACAAATGGTCCAGATAAAATGATTGTATTTGATAGTAAGGATAATGATGTTACTCTTGTTGAAACTTCTGTAGACAAGCAGAAAGAGGCTGAGACTGTTATTAATAAAAAAATTGAAAAAAAATTCAAAGACAAAAAAGATATACATATGGATAAAGTTATGGGAGAAGTTGATCCAGAGTTCAGGTTAGAAGCTTTGCAAGAAGAAGATTGTAAGAAACTTTATGAATTATTAAAACCTAGTTTAGAAAATATAGAAGAACTGATGAAGCAGAATGCTTCAGAAATTGGAAAAACTTCAGAAAATGTAGATGGAGATTTTTCTAAATTAGCTAATATTGGATCTATATTAGCAAATGCGTCAAGTATGCCAAAAGTACAAATTAGTCAAATAATAAATAATATTATAGATGTACGTGAGAGATATGATCTTTCTCCAATTGAAAATATAAATGAAATAAAAAAATTTGCTAATGAAAGAAATATAGATATTAAGGAAAATTTTAATAGAGAAGAAAATAGTGATCCATTTGAAAAGGGTGAAGAAGAAAGAGGTTCGGCTGAACGTGCTGAAGGACAAGAAGAGCCAATATTAACTCAGGAAATAATAAAAGAGTATTTTAAAGTCATTAATTTAGATACTAAAATAAAACAACTTGAAGAATTTTATAAAGTCAATTCTGAAAGTGTTCCAATGGAATTTAAAGGTAACGAAGAAGTTTGGAAACGTGATTTAGAAGGATTAAAAGAATGCATAGATAACTTGAATTCTTTAAAGGAAAACTTGGAGAATATTGATAATGTTTCAGAAAATGAAACTAATATGCTAGAAAAGAAATTGAGTGAAATTGTACAAATTTTTGTTATATGCAATAATTGTGGAGTATTGACTGAGATTGAAAATATAAAAAGTGCAAAATTTCTCATAAAAAACAAACTACTAGATTATATAAATAACTTGAACGTAAGAGAGCAAGTATTAGTTATCCCGACTCTGTGTAGTAGTATTGAGTTTGGTGAGGGATGGAATGTATTACGTAAGAAGATTGGTTTTGAGTTTGAAGCTTCTTTGTTGGAAAATGATTTAAAAAATACGTTAATTGATTGTTTGAAAGATAACAGGTTTGAAGAAATATATTTGAAAGTTAAGGAAGGAAATGATTTAACAGAATCCGAAAAAAGTTATCTTATATTTAGTCTTAATTCTAGTATTGATTATGAATATTTTGATGAAAAATCTATTGATAGTATTTTAGAAGCTATAAAAAATATTGATATTGCAAATAAGGAAAGTAAAACAACAGGTTCATTTAAAAGTACAGATAATGAAAACATTGAATTAATTGATTTTATAAAAAAACTACAAAAAAAATTAGAAAATCTAGATAAAACTGGTACCGTTGTCCATTCAGCTAAACTCAAGGCAGATATATACAAGGTAGAACATTATTTAAAATTTTTAAATGAAAACAAGAAATTTAGTGATATTGATGTAGCTGGTTTTCAAAAAATTATTGATGATTATCCAGAATTAGTAAAAGAAATTGTATCAGATGAAAATATTGTTAATGATATAAAGGATGAGTTTTCCAAACTTGCTAGTTCAGAGAAAAGGGAAGATGGACAATCAGATTCTAGAACTATGAACTCTGTATCTAATGAGCAAATTAGCGAGTTAATTAAAAGTTTGTCAGGCGAACTAAATAATTTCTTTAATAATCTTGATGATGATTCAAAGGAAGCTGATGTTTTTGGTAGAATGACAGCTTTAAAACTATTAGAAGAAAAAATTGAAAGAGAAGATCTTGATTTAAATGATTTGAAGAAGTTGAAAGATATCTTTAAGTTTGTAGAAAAAAATATAACTAATTCAAATGTTCTTACAGAAGAAAACAAAAAAATAATAGATGAAATTGATAAATCATTAAAACATGATAGCGAAAGTAATGATCAACTTGTAGATTTAATAGATGCAATGGTGACTGATTTATATAATATTAGCAATAATACTGAAATAATGGCTAATAATCAAGATGATTACAATACTGCGTTGCACTTTATGAGTGATTTAGATAATTTAAGAAAAAGAGCAGCTAAGAATGAATTAGAAGCTGAAGATATTGAAACAATAAGTAAAGCAATTCAATTTATTCAAAGTTTTGAGAATGAATATGCTGAGGATTTTGAAATTAATAAAGATGAATTTAAAGATGTTATTGATGGATTTAGAGAAGAAGCTCTTTATAAGGATTTAATTAGTTTTATCGATGATGCGGTGAAAAAAATAGATGATGAATCAAATAATGTAAGGGGATCTAAAAAATTTAATTTAAACAGAGCATCGAATGACTTGGTTAAATTATCAAAAAAAATAAAAAATGGTGGTAACATAACTGATAGGGATGTTAAGAAATTTAGAAAAGTCTTAAATAATGATAATGTTCAAGAAATTTTGGATTTGAGTGATGAAGAGAAAGAAAGATATATTAAGACTTTAGAATCATTAGTAAATAAAGAAAAAGATAGAAAAGATAATCAAACTAATGATGGTCAACGTGGTGCTGGGGAAGAGCCAGATGCTGATGAATTAGGTGTTGCAAAAATCGAAAAAGATAAAAAAACTTACTTAAAAGCATTGGCTGGTGTAGCTGGATTTGCTTTTGGTGCAGTTTTAGGTTATGCAGTACCATTTCCAGCAGGGCTTGTAGTAACTTATGGAATACAGGCTGTTAAAATAGCTACTAGAATTGCTTCACATTCATTAGCTGGTAAAGATAACAAAATCACTAAAGTTATTAATGTAGCTAAAGAAAAATTTCCAAGAATAAATAAATTTATCAAGTCATCTTATGTTAAGTGGGCATTTAATGGATTTACACTTGGATATACAGCAGGTACTATTGCAAATAAAATTCATAAGCCAAATTTAGATAAAACAACTGGTGGTGATAATTCTAAACCACATCATACACCAGATGGAACAACTGCTACAGATAAGACACCTGCAACTGATGGCATAGTACATGATCCAACTGGAGTAGGTGATGAACCTGAAAACATAGTTACTAGTTTACAAAAAGGTGATAGATGGAATATTAGAAAAGTAGCTGATGGTTATGGATATGATAGTAGTACAATGGATAGAAGAGTACATTTAGATAAAGATTTTACTAATGATGTAATAATTGGAAAAAGCAAAATAGTTGATGGCGAAAAAATGGTATTAGTAAAAGATAACAAAACTAAAGAAGCTTTAGCTTGGTTAAAAGAAAGTGATATATTAAATCAAGGAAGAAAAAGATAAAAGGGGAATTTCATGAAAGATAAAGTAATTGAAATAGGTAATCAAGATAATATATATGTTATAGAAGAACTTGATTATCAAAATAAAAAATATATTTTAGGGGCAAAATGCGATCTAGAAAAAGATGAAGTACAAAAAGATGAGTTAGTTCTTATGGAAGTTTCATTTAAAGATGGCGAATTAGTAGTAAAAGATGTAGATGATGAAATGGCTGTTACAGTAACTGAATTGATACAGCAGAAAATGAGAGCGAATATTAAAGTGTAATATAAGAGAGATTTGCTCTCTTATATTATGAAAAAATTTAAGGGGGATTAAAATGGGGGATAGAAAGAAAATAAATAAAATTGATCAAATTTTAAAGGATTTGTATTTAAAAGTAAAAATTGATAATATAGATTTGGAATATAAACAAGTTTATGAGTATTTGAAACAAATAAATGTAAATGAAGATGAAAAAGCTAAAAATATGGATCCTGTTGATCTTGAAAAATTAAGAAATAAACTTAATAATATTGATAATTTTGATACACATGAAGATGGACATTTTATGTTTTTTAAGAAAAAAGTAATTAATTATGAAGATTATGTAGGAGCAGATTGTATTAAAATTTATGTACCACTTGATTATAATCATATTTATAAAGGAACAAATAAAATAATAGATTTTCTTAATAAAAATAATATAGTTCATAATTCTAAGGTAGCTAAGTATATGCGTTTTGATAATATTGTTATTAGAGTTAATAATATAGAGGATGCTAAGAAAATTCAGAATTTTGTAAATAATGATTCTTATATAAAAGAAGGAATGATTGAGGGAAATCCATTTGCATTTAGTGATAAAGGATGTAGTTTTGCCTTTGATGGTGGTGGATCTTATAATTATTGTGTTGCAAAATTAATTACAGATTTTATAGAATTAATGGCAAAAGAATCTAAATTTACTGTTGATGATGTTAATGCAGAAAATTTTTATAATTGGATAAGTACTTTTAGTAATAATTTAGAGGCTATTTCAAATTATATGTATTTGAGTTTTCCTTGTGATGATGTAACTATTAGAAACACTAAAAGATATACATATTTTATTATTAATTTAATTAAATTAGCTATATCTAGTGATAATATGGATGATTATTATAATTATATTAAAGTATGTAAGAATGAAGATATTAATAGTAAGGTATATTTTGCAATATTTGAAAACGAAAAATATTTGGATTTTAATGAATTAATTTCGTATAAAAAAGATGAAAAGGCTGAAAAAGAAGAGTTATTTAATGAATTAATTTTAACTACAATGCAGAAATTTCCTAGAGGATTTAATAAAGAGAGACCTAATATATCTGGTTATGATTATTTGCGTTCATTTATGGGAGGCCATATTGATTCTGTAACTAGAGATAATGATCTTCGTGCAAGAGTGAAAGAGTCTGGTTTGAACCAAGATGATATTTATGAAATAGTAGATGAAAGTCGTGTTGGTGATTTGCCTGGTAATAATATAAGAAGAAAGTTAAATATTTATATTAAGGTTGTTATGCTAAATAATATAATATTTAGTATGAAAACTGCAGATTCATATAGATATTTAGAGCGTATAGATGAGTTTGTTAAAACAAATAATAGTAATTTAATACCTATAAATGTTAGAAAATTATCAGCTACACTTGATAGTAAAGCTATTCAAGAACTTTTCCTAGATCTTGGTGTTAGTGATATTTATGAGTATGAAGAAAATTACTATGGACAACGAAATTCAAAGGGAAGAAAAAGATAATTAATAAAAAAGTATGTAAAAGTACTAGTTAGTATTTTATTAAAAATCAGGGGGGAAATATTATGAGAAGTAATGAAAGAGAAAAAATAGAAGAACAAATAGAGGATTATGAGGATTTAATAGAAGAAGCAAATCGTAGATCTAAAAAATCTAATGGAAGAACTTTAAAGTTATTGCTACTTAATGCAATAATGTCTTTAGGATTTCCTATTGGAATAGCAATTCCTAAACAAAATATGTTGCCTGAATTAGGAACTTCAAGTCCTATAAGAGAGGCAATTGCTGATAATATAGGATGGTTAGGAGATTTGTTGGTATCATCTCCATTTGTATGGTTATCACTAATAGGTGTTATGGGAGGAGTACTTACTTGTGGATATCTTATAGCTAGCAATTTAGGTTATGGTGTAATAAAAAAAATAGCAAATTCTAAAATAAATAGTTTAAATAATAAATTAAGTAGAAGTAATTCTAGAGGTTTAGAAAGAGAATATTCAAAAGATTTGTATAAGACTCGTGAAAAAAAAGATACACCAGTTTATTCAGAATATAATTATACTAATAGAAGAACTTCCCATCAAGAGAGAGTTGTAGAGAAAGAAGAAGATTATTATTATAAGATTGTAGATAACAAGCTAGTAAGAGTAAAAAGAAAAAAGTAATAATAAAATGTTGTTTAAAGGTAGTTTATTAAGTTTGGATGAAGAGACAGTTCAAGATAATAGACTATTTTTTATTTTATTTTTAAACAGTATAATTTTTATTTAAAGAAGTATAAAAATAATATAATCTTTATTCATAATGTATATTATTTAGATATTTGAAAATACTACTATTGAAAGGATTGGTATTAATGAACGAAAATAATGAATTATTAGAATTTATTTATAAAAATTCTTCTATGGGAGTTAAGAGTTGTACTACTTTGATAAATATATTGAATGGAAAAGATAATAAGATAAAAAAGATAGTTGAAGGGGAATTAAAGGGATATGAGAATATTTCAAAAAAAGCTTCAAAGTTATTGAAAAAGCATAAGATTGAACCTAAGGAGATAGGAATAGTTGCTGATATTTCTTCTAAGATTAATATGAATATGGAAATGATGAAGGATAATAGTGATGCTAGAGTTGCAGATATGCTAATTAAAGGTTTTACTATGGGAAATGTTGATATTAGTAAAAAAATTGATCGCTTTAGTAAGGATGTTGATAAGGATATTCTTGATTTAGCTAAAGAATTATTAAAGTTTGGTGAGAAAAATATAGAATTGTTAAAGCCTTATTTATGATTAAAGTACTAATAACAGGTGCAAGTAGTGGATTAGGAAAGAGTTTTGGAAAGTATTTTGGAGAAATGGGATGTAAACTATATGTTGTATCTAGAAATAAAAAAGAATTATCCAAAATATATAAAAATATAAGACCTAAAGTAACTATTTTAGAATATGATTTATCTGTTTTAGAAAATTGCTACGAGTTACATAGAAAGTTAAAGAAGGAAAATATTGATATTTTGATAAATAATGCTGGATTTGGAGATTGTGGTCAATTTAGTAAAACTTCACTAAAAAAAGAATTGAATATGATTGATTTAAATATAAAATCGTATCATATATTAACTAAGTTGTTTTTAAAAGATTTTATGAAAAGAAATCGAGGCAGAATACTTAATGTAGCTTCTATAGCAGGCTTTATGCCAGGTACTTATATGGCTACTTACTATGCAACAAAGTCATATATTGTTAATTTAACTTTAGCAATATCTGAAGAATTGCGTCAAGATGGTAGTAAGGTTAAGGTATCAGTATTTTGTCCAGGACCACTTAATACTAATTTTTTGAGGGTTGCTAATGTAAAATTTTCTATTCCATTATTGTCACCTGATTATGCAGCAGAATATGCTGTAGATAAAATGTTTAAAGATAAAGTAGTAATTATACCACCAAATATGAAATTAAATTATTATTTAATCAAGTTAGCTCCTTTAGCTGTTACTTTGTTAGTAAATTCTAAAATTCAAAAAAGGGTAATTTTTAATTAAGCACTTAACAGTGCTATTTTTATTTTGAAGTAATTTTTTGAAAAGTAGAGACTTTTTGTTAGAAATTTGGTACAATACTATTAGTTTAAGTTAAGGTGATGTAAATGAGAAAAATTTATTTGCTGTTAATATTATTTCTTTTGACAGGATGTGGAAACTCATATGAGTTAGAAATAGATAAAAATTCTTTAACAGAAAGTGTATACTTTACCTTAAAACCTAATGATTATAGTAATGCAGTTTTGATGAAGAAGATTTTTAATATTGGGGATAAATACTATGATGATGATAGGCAGATGGGAGAATATGTAATAAATTATATAAAAGAAAATGATTTAAAGTCACTTGATGGTAAGTATTATCAAAAAAAGATAGATGGAAATCAAGTTAGTTTAAATTATATGTATTCTAAAGAAAAATTTCCTAATTCTATAGTTTTTAATTCTTGCTTTGGAGATACTTATTATGAGAAGACAAAGAATTATTATGTTATAAAGGGTTATAATTCTTTTAAGTGTGTATTTGATAAAAAGACAGTTGTTAGTATTAAGACTGATTATAGAGTTATAGATTCAAATGCAGATAAAGTTCGTGGTAATAAGTATATTTGGGTATTTGATAGTAATAATAATCTTAGTCATGAGTTGTATATTCAAGTATCAAATAAATATATAAGAAAGAATGGTAATTATTTTCCTTTAATTGTAACAGTGATAGCTATACTTATAGTGTTATTTGTGTCAATATATAAGAGAAATGGTAAGATATTTAAATTTAGGTCTAATAATGATGTTTGAGTATGGTAGGTGGTAGTATGGTTAATTTTTTGGATGTTAGTGATTCTTGTATGACAGTTTTAGGAGTAATTTTTTTCATAAGAGAATTATTAAAATATGTACTTATTTTAATTCCAATTGGATTAATAGTTATGTTTTCTATTGATTTTACTAGAGGCGTGATAAGTACTTCTGATAGTGGAGGTAAGATTTTAGGCTTTGTTTTAAGAAGAATTATTTATACGATGGCAGTTTTTTTAATTCCTACTATGATATTTGCTTTATTTAATATTTTAGGTATGACTAGTAGTGATAGTGAGTCCTGTTGGAATTATGTAAACGAGACTAGTGTATCAGAGATAAAACAAATAATTGATGATAAACAAGAGGCACAAGAAAAAGAAAATGCTGATATTCAGCAAAAGTTAAATAAAAGATTGAAGAAAAGTTCTATTAGTGAAATGGTTGCTAAAAAAACAATTGTAGATAATGATTCTTCAAGTGGAGATGCACTTAGTTCTAATCAAAGTATAAATGGAGAAGAAAAGATAAGATTAACATCATTTTCTGATTCTAAATTGGGAACAGGAATTTCAAAAAGTAGTGAAAAAATTAGTAAAAATAAAAAGGGATGGTATATGTTTAGTGAAAATAATAAAAAATATTTAGTAATAGGAGCTCCTACAAAGGAACTTTATAAATCATCTTCTGTATGGTCTAGTTATAATCCTAAAATACTTTTTAGTTATTATGATACTATGCAGTTAAGAATAAAGGGGAAAAATTATAATGCAATAGTATTAGACTCTTGTGGAGAATGTATGAAAGTTGATAAAAATGAAGGTATTAGGTTGGATTTGTGGACTACATCTGAAAGTCAAAACTTTGGGGATTGGCAATATATTGTATCATATAAATAGAAAGAGAGTATTGATATGTTAGAGATTTTAGCGGTATCGGATTCGTGTTTAACTGTGCTTGGGGTAATATTTTTTATAAAGGAATTAATAAAGTATGCTTTGATTTTAATTCCTATAGGGTTAATAGTAATACTTTCTATTGATTTTACTAAGGGAGTAATAAGTTTTCAGGATGGTAAGGATAATGTAATAAATTTGGTTATAAGAAGAATAATTTATACAGTAGTTATATTTTTAATTCCTACTACAATATTTGGAGTGTTTAGTATATTAGGACTTGCTTATAAAGATAGTGAATCTTGTTGGGCATATGTTGATAAGAGTAGTGTATCAGAGATAAAAAAAGCAATGGAAAATAAACAAAAAGAAGAAGAGAAAGCTTCTCAAAAAATTCAGAAAAAAATTTCTAAGAGGATAAGCAAAAAGGCAAAAACACAACAAAAAATTAAAACAATTGTTGATAGCGATAGCAATTCAGCTAATGGAGCTGGAGCAGGTATTAGTAATAATCAAAAGGCAGGTAATGGAGTGGACTGGAATGATTTGACAAAGGTAAGTGGACTTAGTGCAAGTGAGCTTACAAAAAAGTTGAACTCTTCAAAAGATAAAAATTTAAAATACTTTGCAAATTATGCTAATAATTATGTTTCAGTTGAAAGTAATTACGGGGTAAATGCGATATTTTTAATTGCTTTAGAGGCTCATGAATCGGCTTATATGCGCTCAAAGACGGCTATAGATTGTAATAATTTAGGTGGCGTTTCTGGAAAACCCAAATGTCCAAATCATAGATGGAGAAAGTTTGATTCTAAAGATGAATTTATAGATTATCATGGAAAATTATTAGGAAAGAAATATCTGAAAAGTGGTGGTTCATACTATCATGGTAAAAACTTAGAAGGAATAAAAGAGTCTTATTGTCCAAGTAGTGATTCTAGCTGTTCTAGTTGGTTAGGTGGAGTAAAAAAGGTTGGTAATGCTTTAGCAAGTGCATAAAATTAATTATAAGGAATGATTGAATTGAAAGAAATTTTATATAATAAAAAGAAAATAATAATATATGTTATAGCAGTAATAGCTGTGGTATTAATAGGATATAATTTTATTAAATCTTTAGATATAGATAAAAGATTAACAAAGTATTTGACAGAAAATAAATTTAAAAAAGAGGGAGAATTTTATACTAAACAATTAACAGAAAATACACTAGATGATTATTATAGTGAGGTAGAATTTGGTGATGATTCTAATTATCAAAAGTTATATTTTGATATAAATAATAAGGAATTAAGAAGTATATCATATAATTATCAAGATGGTGTTGAATATTATTTTGTACCTGTTTATTCATATAAAACTAATTTGATAATATATGATTATGAAATAAATGGAAATGGTAAGACTATTAGGTTAAAAGGAAAATATAATCCTCAGACAAGTGAGTTTTCTTGTGCTAATAATGGGAAGATATCTTTAACAGACGCAGAAAAAGAAACTATTTGTGAAGTAGTAAAAATAGATGTAGATGATTTTAATACAGATGCTAAAGATGTGATAAAGGATAATGAAATATTTCAAAAATTACAGCAAAAATAGAGAAAAAAGCCTATAATTATTTGACTAGAGGCTTTTTTTATGGTAAAATTTTATATGTTTTAAGGACCTCGAGTTGTTTACTCAACCGCACTGAAAAGGTAATAAAGTTACTAGGTAACACCTTAAAGGCGAGTCTTAATCCAAATAAATTTAAGGAGGGAAATATGAAAGCGATTATTGAAACAGGTGGAAAGCAATATAGCGTTGAAGTTGGAAGTGTTATTTATATTGAAAAATTAGATGCACAAGAAGGCGAAAAAGTTAATTTTGATAAAGTACTTATGTCAAATGGAGTTGCTGGAAATCCATATGTTGAAGGTGCTAGCGTTGAAGGAAAAGTTGTTAAAAACGGTAAGGGTAAGAAAATTAAAATCTTTACATATAAGCAAAAGAAAACAACAACTAGAAAAAAACAAGGACATCGTCAACCATACACTAAAGTTGAAATTACTAAAATCAAATAGGTGTGTAAATGATTAAAATTAATTTAACAAAAGAAAATGATATTTTGAAAAAAATAACTTTTAAAGGGCATGCAGGATATGATGAGTTAGGTAAAGATATTGTTTGTGCAGCAGTTAGTAGTACAATGCTATGTACTGTGAATGCTATATTGTTGCTAAATGATAATTCGATAGAAACATTTGAATATGATAATAAATTTGTAATAAATGTATTATCAAATGACAATATAACAATTAAATTACTAGAAAATATGCTAAGATGTCTAGAGAGTTTGGAGGAGAAGTATCCTCAAAATATCAGAATAAGATAAGGAGGAATAAAATGTTCAAATTTTTAGAATTTAATATTCAAACCTTCGCTCATAAAAAAGGACAATCTTCAACATCAAATGGAAGAGATTCAGCTGGTAGAAGATTAGGAGCTAAGGCTGCAGATGGAGAATATATAACTGCAGGTTCAATTATTTATCGTCAAAGAGGAACAAAGATTCATCCAGGTACTAATGTAAGAAGAGGTAGTGATGATACATTATATGCTACTATTAGTGGTTATGTAAGATATGAACGCTATGGTAAAAATAGAACAAAGGTATCTGTTTACGAAGAAAGATAGGGCTGAGGCTCTTTTTTCTTTTGCTAAAAATTAATTGTAAACTATTAAAAAATTGTCTTTTATAAATTAAAAAAATATATTATAATAAAATTACAAGGAGAGATAAGTATGAAATTGAATGTTGGTGTAATATTTGGGGGAAAAAGTTTAGAACATGAAATGTCTATTATAAGTGCTATTCAGGCAATGAATAATATAGATACAGATAAGTATGAGATAACACCTATTTTTATTACTAAAGATAGAGAATGGTATACAGGTGGCTGTTTGAGATTTATAGATACATATAAGGACTTAGATCTTTTAAAAAGATATACTAAAAAAGTAATTTTGATTAATAAAGATGGAAGATATATTTTACAGACAAATGGATTTATAAAGAAAGAAGTATGTGAGTTACATTTAGCATTTCCTATTATGCATGGCTCTTTTGGAGAAGATGGAACTATTCAGGGATATTTAAATATAATAGGAATTCCTTATGTTGGAAGTAATATTTATTCAGCAGCAGTAAGTCAAGATAAGGTATTTGTTAAACAAATATTAAAATCAAATTCTATTCCTGTAACAAAGTTTGTTTGGTTTGGTGAGAGATTTTATCGTAATAAAAAGGAAGAATTGTTTAAGCAATTAGATGAATTGTCATATCCTTTAATTTTAAAACCAGCTACATTAGGAAGTTCTATAGGAATAGAAACTATAACTAGAAAAGAAGAAATAGATTCAACAATAGAGAGAAGTTTTAATTTAGATACAAAGATTTTGATAGAGGAGAAAATAGAGAATGTAGTAGAATATAATTGTTCTGTATTATTAACTCCTAATGGAAATATTACTAGTGAAATAGAGGAAATTACTACAAATAAAGAAATTAGAACTTATGGGGATAAATTTGTGTATGAGGATACAGATGAATCTAGTATTAAGAGAGTTTGTCCTGCTAAAATAAGTGATAAGTTAAGAAAAGAAATAGAATTTTATAGTCTATCAGCATTTAAAATGTTAAATATGAGAGGAACTGCTAGAATAGATTTTCTTTATGATAAAAAGAATAATAAATTATATGTAAATGAGGTAAATTGTATTCCTTTTTGTCTTGCTCATAATTTATGGGAGGCTAGAAATATTTCGTATAAAGAATTACTTAATATAATGATGAAAGATGCTATAGAAAACGAAGTACAAACACAAAAAATGACTTTAGTTATGGATAATGATATTATTAAGAAAATGACTAATAGAACAATTAAGGAGATGAAATAATGTATGGTTATATAACAGGAGTAATTACAGAGATAGATAGTAACTATGTTATTTTAGAGAATAATCAGATAGGTTATTTGATATATGTTCCTAATCCATATTCTTATAAGTTAAATGAAACTTATAAAATATTTATCTATAATTGTGTAAAGGAAGAGGAATATACATTATATGGCTTTAAGGATAGAATGCAGAAGGAGTTTTTCTTAAAACTTATAAATGTAAAAGGACTTGGGCCAAAGATGGCATTACCAATAATAGCAACTGGTACGATTGATGCGATAAGTGATGCTATTGAAAATGAAAACACTACTTATTTAAAAAAATTCCCTAAAATAGGGGATAAGGTAGCAAAACAAATGATTTTGGATTTAAAAGGAAAATTAAATAGTATTAATACTGGAATATTCAAAAAAGAAGATTATAGTGCTGAATTAATGGAAGTATTACTGGGATTAGGTTATAAACAGGTTGATGTAAATAGGACAATAAAGAAAGTTAATAGTAATAATTCATTAGAAGAACAAGTAAAAGAAGCATTAAAATTAATGTTGAAGTAAATAAAAATTAAAGTTGCAATTTATTGCACTTTTTTTAATATTTTGATATAATTTTATTTAAGAATAAGGGGTGAAGCAAATGAGTGATAAGTATGATGAAATATTAAAAGAAAAACCAAAGTATGCAGATCCTGAACCACTTATTAGTAAAAAAAATAAGTATTTTAAACTTTCTCTTTTAGTAGGTATAATTTTATCCTTAATTGTTATATTGATTAGTTATATATTTTATTATAATATTGTTTTAGCAAGTGAAAGTATTGTTTTAAATAATATTAATAAAGTAGTTAAAAAATATAATTATATTTATAGTGATATAGTGCCTAGCTATTTAGAGCAGAATAATTATTCTATAGATAGTACTATTTCTTATAATGATAGAAAATATAATTATTTGTATGTAAAAAATGGTAAGGAGCAATCTAGAACATTTTCTAATGAAGATAGATTTATAACCTTTTATACAGTTAATTCTAAAAATTATATAAAAACATCAAATATACCATACTATATTGAAAGAGAAGAGAGTAAGAAAAATTTATCAGATATAAATACTATGAAACAAAGTTTAGAGCTAGAGCCTACAGCATTTATATATAGTGAGTTATTTAATGGAGAATCTACTGATTTATCTAAGAATTATTATAATTTAGATAATGTTAATAAAACTATAGATGATATAAGGAATAATTTTAATTCTTATATATCTAAAGATAAGTATATAAAGAAGTTATATTTATTAAATAAGAAGTTAATAGTAGAGGTTAATTTATCTTTAAATACTAATGATTTAAATAGTATTTTGGGAGATAATAGTTTAGAAATAAATGATAACTTGAATGTAAATATTACTACTAAAAATGATGCTATTACAAATGAAATTGATAATGTTAAAGTAGTAATAAATAATGAGACCCTAAATAAAAGAACAGTTATTACTTATGATAATAAGTCTGTTACTATTACTGATGATAAAGGGACAAATAAAAAAATTGTTTTTAATAAGAAGAGTAATTATTATGATGTAAAATTTTATAATAATAATATTCTTTATAGTGTGTTATCTTTAGAAAATGGTAGTAATAAATATGTGTATGCTTATAGGGTAATTGATAAGTTATATAGTATTAATTTAGAGGTTAATAAAGAGAATGATGATGTTAAATATAAAATGGAGACTAATATAAATAATCAAACTAATAAATTTGAAGTTGTAAGTAGTTATAGTAAGATATCTACTATGAAAGAAAAATTAAATAATGTTAAAAAATATGAGGATGCAACTATTGATATACAAGAAGAGTTAAATAAAACTACTGAACAGATTTTATTTGGTAATTAGAACTAATGTTGTATCGATTAGGTGAATAATTGTAATGAGATAAGTAAACCATTTGGGGATAACTTTGATAAAGCGATTGAAAAAGTTGATACCGTAGTAGATAAAGAAACATCCCATAACACCCCAAGCTAAAGATAATTCTAGACAAATATATTTTCCAAAATTAAATTGTTTTTTTGTGTAATTCCACATATCTATATTAAAAAGAATTTTTAACGTATTGCCACCAATAAACTCAATTAAAGTTAGGCTAGTAATACATAAGATAAATGTAATGAGAAGTTTAAAAAGCTTATTACATTTTAATTTTTCAAATATGTATTTTTTGATTAGTAGCAGAGCAATAATTCCAAAACCATAGACTGTGGTAACGGGACCATAGTAAATTCCACTGTGAACATTAACTTGTTGTATTTTAAATACATCACTTTCCATAATGAAACCCATTAGGGAATAGAAAAAGAAACAATTTATATAATATAGCATTTTTATCACCATTAAAGTTATGTGCCAAAAAAATGAATAATATTCAATTAGTGAACATTATTCATTTAAATTTTTTAAATTTATTTATTTTGACCAGTGTAGTTTGAACCACTGATTTGGTTTTGTCCTAATTTAACTAATCTCTTAGTGATTTCACCACCAACAGATCCATTAGCTCTTGAAGTAGCATCTCCTCCAAGGTTAACACCAAATTCGTTAGCTATTTCATATTTCATTTTTTCGATTGCTTGTTTAGCACCTGGAACTAACATTTTATTATTGTTACTTTGGTTGTTCATTATGTTCACCTCCTACACTAATAGGTTGTGAATTTTTGTTAATTTAATACCTAAATTTAATTGGTAATTTTTTCTAAAAATTAAATTTATTATCTATTGCTGTATCAACATGACTAATATTATCTACAGAGTTTTTAATAAGTGTATTATAATCAAATGTTTTTTCATATTCTATACATTTATCTAGTCTAGGATTTATAACTGGATGTTTTGGTAAAAAGATAGTACAACAATCTTCATATGGAAGAATGGATACATCATATGTACCAATTTTTTTAGCAATATCAATTATTTCAAGTTTATCAAGGCAAGCTACTGGTCTAATAATAGGTGTATTGGTAACATTATTTATAACACTCATACTATTTAGTGTTTGGCTAGCAACTTGTCCTACTGATTCTCCATTTATTATAACTAGAGCGTGCCTTTTGATTCTGACTATATCAGCTATACGATACATCATTCTTCGCATAATAGTAATCATATATTCACTATTAATGTTTTTGTATATATTTTCTTGAATATTGGTAAAATTAATAACATGAAGTTTTATATCTGGTTGGTATTCACTTAATATATTTACTAATTTTTTAACTTTGTTTAAAGCTTGCTGGGATGTATGAGGAGGAGATTCGAAGTATAAACATTCTACTTTTATTCCTCTTTTCATAGCTAAGTATCCACTAACAGGAGAATCTATTCCACCTGATAGCATAAGTATTCCACGACCAGCAACTCCTGTTGGATATCCACCAGCACCTTTAATTTCTTTAGAATATATGTAGGTATAGTTTTCTCTAATTTCTATTTTTAAAGTGTAATCAGGGTTATGAACATCAACGGAAATGTTATCAATATTTTTTAGTAATAAACCGCCAATAACATTATTAAATTCAATACTTTTAATCTGAAATTTTTTATCACTTCTTTTTGTTTCAACTTTAAAAGTTTTAAAGTGTTCGTTTTTGGCAACAGTAAGAACATCTCTTTTGATGATATCAATATTAGTATCTGTCCTATAACATATAACTATACCGTGGATTCCAAATATTTTTTTAAGTTTTGATATTATTTCTTCTTCTTTACTTTCATCATATAGTTCAATAAACATTCTAACTCTATTTTTAGTAAGTTTAAAGTCATAATTTTCAAGGCTTTTTTCTATGTTTTTCGCTAATGTATTTATGAAAAGATTTCTATTAGCTTTTTTGGTTGTAAGTTCGCCATATTTTATTAATATTATTTTTTTCATAAGATCACTTCCTCTTTGTTAATTATAAACAATAGTTATTTAATTGTCAAAGAAAAAGACTATTATATGCAGTCTTTTATCTAAATGTATATGGCTTTTTTTTAGTTCCGTTTCCACTAACATATAGGGCATTTTTAGATATGCTGATAACAGGTCTAACGCTACCTAAGTCAGATGTTAGGGATGTAAAGGCACCCATATTTTCATCTATTTCGTATACAGAATAACTTTCTTCTTTAGAACCAGTAATGGAATGGAAAGTATAGTCGTAATTTGCAATGTAATTGTAATTTGAGCAGCTTGGTGATGTTGCAGTTATGCAGTCGTTATCTAGACTAGCAGTCATGAAGTCTCCTATAGAGACTAAACCTATATATTGATTTGCCAAAACACTACTTCTTTCTATTTCTCTATTTCTAGCATCTTCTGTTTCACCAACTTTTCCTATGTATAAGTCAAAGTTAGTAAGTAATTCTTTATTTGTATTAGAGAAAAATTTATCATTATTATATAAGCTATTTAAATAATCTCTAATTCTACTAACTGTGTAATCGTTGATACCTGAATTATCTTGTCTTTCTTTATTATACCTATCATCCCATCTAGCATCAGCAATGTCATCTTTGTTATTATAAATTAGCATTACATTGTCGTTTACTATTTTAATTATACGCCAATTATAACCAGCAAATTTAACATAATTGTGAACTTTCTCGCCACGGTAAACAAGTTCGCCAGCATTGTCGTATAATCCTGCTCCTTCTGTTACAACCTTTTCTCTAGATTTTACGACATTACTAAAAAATTTATAATTATAGTATTTTCCACAATCAAGTAGTGGTGTATATCTATAAGTTTTATTGGTCTTTGTAACTTTAACAGAAGCTTTACAAGCAATATCTTCATCTTTTACATAACTAGCAATATCTTTCATATATTCTTTATTTACTAGTGTACTTACTTGAACCTCACTATCTTCACCATTATTTTGTGGCAATAAATTAGGATTTTTATCATAGTACTGGCGAGCAGATGTTAACATGATATCTTCTATTTCGCTAAAACTTTTCTTGTAAAAAAAATTATAGTATAGAAGAGAACCACCTATAATAAAAAATATTAAAACCATAAACCCAATCCCTATCATAATTAAATTTTTAGAACCAATCTTTTTTATTAATTCTTTAAAGTCCATAAATATCCCTCACTAACTATGTGCATTATACCAAAATTAATGATTTTTATCAATGATTTGGAACTATTTTTTTTAGTTCCGTGAATTTTCATTTGGATTTCCGGTTTTAAACAAAAAACTGCAATAAGTTTGAC
>ERZ827512.1331-NODE-1331-length-25131-cov-5.599856_pt1 | contig 25131 bp, 22 predicted proteins | sample MGYA00519916_ERZ827512 | MGnify/ENA primary metagenome ERZ827512 (study PRJEB31778, sample SAMEA3449335) | human gut metagenome | biome: human gut; feature: human-associated habitat; material: faeces | place: United Kingdom | collected 2010/2012 ... | reverse complement strand
GGTTAGAGTGTAAACCACCTCCATTAAAAATTCCAGTTTTATTTTAGAATACAGATATATAAATTTTTTAAAAATAGAGATTGACAAGTAGTTAATTAAGTGCTATCATAGATGATAATTTAAGGGGGAAATTGTGATGATGAAGAAAAATAAAAGTAAGCTAGTTGCAGCTTTGTTAGCTTTTGTTATAACTTTTTCAAATACAGGAAATTTTAAAACAGGCAAATATTATATTAATGATAATAATCATTTAGAAGTAGATGCGAATGATAAATTAAAAGAACTAGGAAAAAAGTATTATGAATTTTATGATAAATATTTAGTTAAATATTCTAATCCTGAGTATTTAAAAACAAATTTGGATGTTTATCAATATAGAAAAAAAGCTAGCAATACTAAAAATTGTAATTATAAATATAATGGTACTATTATAAATTTGATAAATACCATAAGAAGCAATACAGCCGAATATCTGAAAACTAAATCTAAAACAAAATATTTAAATGCTGTAGACTTGGATAGAAATTTTAAAGGTAGTATTAAACAAGAAAATTATGGTGCTGTAGTTAGTGCTATTTATACAGCTGTTCAAAGTGAAATAACCAGGTTAATGAATAATCAACTATTAGGAAATAATAATGAAGATTTATGTAAAATGAAAGATTTAAAAGTTTTATTAGATTTAAATACTAATAAATATAATAAAGATGGAAGTATTACACTTGGACAATACTTAAAAAATGATAACGTTATTATTATTTATTTAGATAGCTTTTTATATAAACAAGCTAGAAATGGAAAGACAATTAAGGCTGATATTAATAAACGTAAGATAATGGATATTAAGGTATCTAATAATTTAAAAAAAGTAGTTTTTCATGAAATAAACCATATGCGACAATCTGCTTGCAAAGACAGAAATAATAATAGTGATATCACATATATGAATACAGGCTTATCTTTAATAGAAGCAACAGCTGAGTCTGCCTTATATGATGAAAACAGTTCTTTACTACTACCAAAATCAGAAATTCGTAAGAAAGATAGAGTCTATTTAGCTGAGAGAAGCTTTGTAAACGATTTGTTATTAATGACTGTAACAGATAATACTACTACTATTGACGATTTTTATGCTAGTGTATTTAATAGCGATTCTCAAGCGTTTATAGATTATTTTAATTTAAAAAGTAATCATGATATTAGATCGTTTTTAAATATTTTAAGTAGATATGATGCTAAAATGCTTAGAAATAATGTTGCTTATGATATTGGAGAAGTAAAAAAAGATAGCAAAGATTGTTACTTTAAAGCAGCATCAGTCGTTGGTAATGATTACAAAATAGATTTATTAAGACTTTCTTTGAGAAATTTAATCGACTATAATATAAAAAGTAATAGCGAACTAGAATTAGAAGAAATAGTTTTATTAGAAAAAATAATGTTATATCAAGCTTGTAATCAATCAAATAGTTGTAAGCTGGATAGTAATGGCAATTTATTAAAACAAAATGATGGAACTTTAATTACTACTTATGATAAAAATTTTGTTTCTCAATTGCTAGAATTAGAAAATAAATTTAATGGCTATATAATGCAAAACTACAACATTAATGAATTGGATTTAGTGGCTGTTTCTAATAAAGTGGATCCTTATGTAAAATATCTTTGTTTGGCAGCAGATAACACTAGCATGTCGAAAAAGTTTAAATTTGATGATAATTTAGTTAGAAATCTAGTAAATAAGTTTCCTAAATTAAAAGTTCTTGCTCCAAGAGTAAATGATTTTTTAGGATTGCATTATAAACATATAAAGAAAATTTATAAAAAGTAGGTGGTTAGTATGAATAAAAAGAGAAAAATACAAATATTTACTTCTATACTAGCGGGATGTATGGCAGTTAGTGGATGTGGAAGTATCAAGAGTAATAATATTAATACTAAAAGTACTGAGACTACTCAAAGTATGCAAACTAAATTAAAAAAGTTAGGATTAGAGTATTATAAATTTTTTGATAAATATAAAGTAAAATATCTTCATCCTGAGTATTTAGCAAGTGATACTAATGTAGAAGATTTAAAAGAAATTATGAGTAGTAAAAAAGAATGTGATTATATAAATTATGATAATCCTCCTAAAATTATGAATATGCTTAAGAAAAATACTAATAACTTTATAAAGGAAAATAGTGATTATGGTTATGTAAATGCCCTTGATGTAAGTAAGTTATCAGATTCTTTTGTTGATAGCACAACATATTATAATTATGAAAAAATAACTTCGTTTATAAATGGGGTTATATATGATGAAGTTGAAAAAATGGTTTCTGGAAGTTTAGCTGGAGATAATGATGAAGATTTATGTAAGATGCGAAATTTAAAAGTTTTATTAGATACTGGTACTCAAGTATATAATAAAAGTGGTGGTACTACTTTAGCTAGATATGATGAAGAGATAAATAGTATTATTATTTATTTGGATGGTTTTTTACATGGATATAGTTCTAAAAATAGTGATGAAGTATATAGCATGGAAGAAAATGATTCTATTCCTTTAGAAAATTATGAAATGCTAAAAGTAAGTGTTTTGCATGAAATTAATCATATACGTCAAAATATTTGCGATGATAGAAAAAAAATAAGTGGACAATTAAATGATACAATTTCTTATGATAACGATGTTATAACTTCTTTATTGGAAAGCTCTGCAGAGTCATCAATATATACAGAAGGTGGTATGGATTTTAATCCTGAGTATGATTCTAATAATTATTATAATAGTAATACCTATACTCAAGAAAGAAGCTTTGAAAATGAGTTGTTTTTGCTATCTATTACAGATAATGATAAAAAACTAGATGATTATTATGCAAGTATATTTAATAGTGATATTGAAGGACTTATTAATTATTTTGATTTAAAAGGTGATAATGATATTAAAGCTTTCTTAAATATCTTAAAACAATATGATGCTATAAATCTTAGAAATAATCTAGCTATATATATAGATAGTGATATAGTTAAAGAATCAAATTTTGTATTACCTAGAGCTATAAATGCTATAGGGCGTAATTGGAAATTAGATTTATTAAGGCTTTCTTTAAGAAATTTAATTAATTATAATCTAGAAAATAAAAAGAAATTATCTAAAGAAGAAATTGTTACATTGGAAAAAATTATTTTATATCAAGTTTGTGATTATGCTTGTACTTATGAGACTGATATAAATGGAAATTTAAAGATTGGTAGTGATAGTGATGTTATTGCAACATATGATAAGTCTTTTGTAAATCAGTTTATAGAATTAGAAAATAAGTTTAATAATTATATAATGGAATCTTATAATATGAGTTCTACTGAATATATGGTTTTATCTAATAAAGTTAATAAAATAGTAAGCAATATGTATTCTAAAACAAGATATAATAATAATAGTACTCCAAATAATGAATTCATAGTGTCTCTATTAGAAAAATTTCCTAAATTAAAAGTAGTTGTCCCAAGATTAGGAGATACTCAGGGAATTTCATATAGAAGATTAAAAAGGTGTAAAAACTAATTAAATTATAATAAAAATGAGAGGGAGAGAGAAAATATGGTTGAATTAGAAAATATATCTTAGAAAATTATTTAGAAAGAATTGTTAGTATAGATGAAGAAGGAAATAAATATATTAAAGAATAGTATTTAAAAAGATCACATTTCAAAATTTGAAGTGTGATTTTGTCGTATTAAAATATTAAATTATAAATATATACTATAATGTTTATGATTTAAATTTTTTTATTTTCTATAAGTATATTTAAGTTTCTACTATATTTTATATAGTCATTTTGTCTAAGAATACTTGAAGAGCCAATTAATAATTGGTATAATTATCTAGAAAGTAGAAGGAGATTGATATATTATGATGTTTGAAGATGTAATTAGAGAAAGAACAGCAACTAGAAGTTTCAAAAATAAAAAAGTAGAAAAAGAAAAAATAATTAAAATATTAGAAGCAGGTCGTTTAGCACCAACAGCTAAGAATAAGCAACCTCAAAAAATAATAGTTGTAACTAGTGACGAAGGACTTAATAAAATTGATACTATTAGTCCTTGTAGATATAATGCTCAAACCGTATTAGTTGTTTGTAGTAATAAAAATATAGCTTTTAAAATGGATAATTATTCAACATACGAAATGGATGCTTGTATAGTAGCAACTCATATGATGTTAGAAGCTACTAATCTAGGAATTGATAATATTTGGATAGAAATGTTTGATAAAAAGAAATTAAAACAAGTATTTAATTTAGATGATAATATTGAACCAATATGCTTATTACCAATAGGATATAGAAGTGATGATTGTCCTAAAAATCATCTTCACAATGTAAGAAAAAATCTTGATGAAATAGTAATATATTGCTAATTAATAAAATTTTAAGAAAATTAAATATAATTATATAATAAAATAATTTATTATTACTTAAAAAAATCCTTAATTTACAAGGAATTTTAACTTTTTAGATAAAAAAGTAAAAAAAATGCAAAAAAAGTATTGCCAAAGCATTAAAATAGTGCTATAATAAACTTGCTTAGGTAAAATAACAACTTTACATATTACTCGTTTAATCATACATATTGTTGTTTATTAAAATAATGTGTAGTAGTATTAAAGGACTAAAATAATATTTAAAAGAATATTTTTGTAAAGCTATAAAAATGGTAGAAAAGTTATTCAATAATGACTTAATTCTTATCGCCGCTAAGCAGAACATATGTTTATGAGAAAGGAAACTCAAAAAGATAAGAAGTTGAGATAGATACTGATAATATCTATTGAGGATAAATAGTATATGTATTATAAAAATAATATTATATATTATTAGTGATTCCTACATCAATCTTTTCTAAAAACTGGAACTAATTAGCATTATCAGTGTTAATTAGTTTTTTCGTATATAAAAATAATTGAAATTATATAGCGAACTATATAAATAGTTTCTTTTATTTAGAAAGAAGGTATAACATGAGTGAAATAAAATGTCCAAAATGTGGATCTGTTTTCAAAATAGATGAGGAAAATTATGATTCAATAGTAAAACAGGTAAGAGATAGTGAATTTAATAGAGAAATAGAAAATAGGGAGAAACAATATCATAAAGATAAAGAAGCTACTATTAAAATAGTTACTAATGATGTAGAAAAGAAATTTAATGAACAATTAGTAGCAAAAGATTTAGAAATAGCTAATTTAAAAAATAAAATAGATAATAATAAAATCAATCAAGATAATGCTATTAAACAAGCTTCTATGGATGTAGAAAAAAAACTAAATGATACAATTAACACCTTAAAACTTCAAATAACTAATTTAGAAAATGAACTAAAAATAAAAGATACAGAAAATAACTTAAAAGTAGAAGAATTAAGGATGACTAAAGATAAAGATATAGGTGAATTAACAAATAAAATTGAGGTTAATAAAAGAGAATTTGAATTAAAAAAACAGCTTCTAAAAGATGGATATGAAAGTAAACTTAAATCTAAAGATGAAATAATAGCCTATTACAAAGACTTTAAAGCTAGACAATCAACTAAAATGATTGGTGAATCCTTAGAACAACATTGTAACTATGAATTTAATAAATTGAGACCTTTATTTCCTAATGTTTACTTTGAAAAAGATAATGATGCCAGAAGTGGATCTAAAGGAGATTTCATATTTAGAGACTATGATGAAGATGGAACAGAAATAACCTCTATAATGTTTGAAATGAAAAATGAAGCTGATGAAACGGCAACTAAACATAAAAATGAAGATTTTTTTAAGGAATTAGATAAAGATAGAAATGAAAAAAATTGTGAGTATGCTGTTTTGGTTAGTATGTTAGAGATGGATAGTGATTACTATAACGAGGGAATTGTTGATGTTTCACATAGATATAAAAAAATGTATGTTATAAGACCGCAGTTTTTTATTCCAATAATTACTTTAATAAGAGGAGTAGGTGTTAACTCCTTACAATATAAAAAAGAATTAATTACAATTCAAAATCAAAATATAGATATATCACATTTTGAAGATAATCTAAATACCTTTAAAGATGGTTTTGGTAGAAATTATAGAATTGCTAGTGAAAAATTTAAAAAAGCAATAGATGAAATAGATAAAACTATTGATCATTTACAAAAGACAAAAGATGCTCTTTTGTCTAGTGAGAATAATTTAAGACTTGCAAATAATAAGGCAGAAAATCTTACTATTAAAAAATTAACAAATAATAATCCTACTATGAGTAGAATGTTTGATGAGTATAATAAGTCTAATGTAAAAAAAGAGATATCTTAACTTTATAGTTAAATTATTTTACAATTATTATGATAAATGTTACAATAATTTTGATAATAGAAAGAAGGGAATAAGTAATGGAATTTAATTTTAAAGGTAAGAGAGCATTAGTTACAGGAGGTGGAAGTGGATTAGGTAGAGAATGTGCATTATTGTTTGCTAAAAATGGAGTAGATGTTGTAATTGCTGATTTGGTAATGGAAAGATGTGAAGAAGTTGCTGATGAGATTAGAAAAATAGGTGTAAAGGCTATAGCTTATAAGTGTGATGTTACTAATTATGATGATGTTCATGGTATGTATAAAAAAGTATTAGACGAGTGGGGAGGAATAGACTACGTAGTAAATAGTGCTGGAGTTTGTTTAACTTCAGAGCTTACTAAACAAAGTTTACATGATATTAATTTGTGTGTAGATGTAAATATTAAAGGAACTCTATATTCATGTCGTGAAGCTCTAGCTATTATGAGAGAACAAAAATATGGAAAAATTGTTAATATGTCTTCAATAGCTGCTAAAGCTTGTTCAAAAGGATTTAGTGTTTATAGTGCTACTAAGGCAGCTGTTTTAGCTCTAACAGCATCTTTAGGTCGTGAAGCTGCTATGGATAATGTAACAGTAAATTGTATTTGTCCTGGAATTATTAGAACTAATATGTGGGAAGATATATTAGATCAAATGACAAATTCTAATAATAATGAAGAAGTTCGTAATGATGTTTTTGATAAGTGTAATATGGCAACTCCTAATGGAAAACCACAAGAACCTATTGATATTGCAAATATGGTAGCTTTCTTATGTACGGAAGAAGCACGATATATAAACTGCCAAAACATAGGTGTTGATGGTGGATATACTTTTTAAAATTAGAGGTAGTTTCAACTGAAAAAATGATGTTTTAGAAATTAGTTCATAGAACTAGTTTCTTTTTTGAGGGGAATTGTCGGTTTTTTTAGTGTAGAAGTTTCTAATCAATTTAAAAATTTTAGATTGGGTGGTGGAAGAAAGATGGATATACTTAATTAATAATAGATATGTTATTACTTAGTTATTAGGAATAAAAACTGTATAAATATATGGCTTTTTAAAATTTTTGTTATGGTAATTATATATAATAGAAACGATGAATAGTGCTGCCTTTTTTATTGGTTTGATAATACTTATTTTATTTTCTTTTAGGTATTTGTACCATAAATTTATTAATTGTATATATTATTGTAGGTGTAATTTATCGTTAAAATGATTGACTTATATAAAATATAATTATATAATCTTTATATAAGGTAGGAATAATATGAAAAAGATATTTAGGTATATAATAGTAGTTTTTTTAATGACTATATCTATTAGAAAAGTGGATGCTTTAAGTGTAGATAAAAGTGAAGTATCTTTAGTAAGGGGAGGAAATATTTCTCTTACTTTAAAAGAAAATTTTACAAGTAAGATATCAAAAATTGAATTTAATTTAGTTTATTCTAATAAGGATATAAAGGGAAGTTTTAATTCAAGTAGTGGTATTGATGATAATAATGGAATAAAACATAGTATTAGTTATTCCAAACCTATTAGTGGTGAAGTAGATATTGGTACTATAAATATTAATGTTAGTAATGATATAAATAGTTTTTCTGGTAAGGTTAGTTTGGTAAGTGCTAAGGCTATTACTGTAGATGGAAATTCTATAGATTTAGATGGTCCTATTATTAATGTTAAAGTAGAGGAAGATGTTAGTGATAGTGCTAGTAGTGATAAAGATTTGCTAGAAAGAATTGATTCCAAACTTGTTAAAATTAACTTAGAAAGTGGTGTGTATGAGTATAATGTTTTGGTTAATAATGACATAAAAGAATTAGATTTGGAACCAGTTGCTAAAGATAATAAAACTAGTATTAATATATCTAGTCAAAAATTAATTAGTGGTAAAGATAATAAGATAACTATAGATGTTAGTAAGGGAAGTGTTTTGCAGAGTTATATAATTAATGTTAGTTATGAAGAACCGTTAGAGATAGATCAAAGTAAATTTACTGCTAATAATAATTATAAAAATAAATGGTTAATTTTAATGGGAGTATTTGGTATTTTATTTACAGGGAGTTTGATTACAATTAAAGTTAGGAAGTAATAGATTTATTCTATTTAGAAGGAGTTAGAAGTTTATGATTACAGAATATGAAGAATTGAGTTTAGAAAATAATCAAGCTTGTGGTAAAAGTACTGCCATTTTAAAGCCAAAAAATAAAGTGTATTATTTTTTGACTAAAAGAGTTTTTGATATATTATTTGGAATGATGGGTTGTGCCATTTTGATTCCTATTTCTATTTTTATAAAAATTATTAGTATTTTAAGTGGTGATTTTAAACCAATATTTTATAGTCAAATTAGAATTGGAAAGAATGGTAAGAAATTTAAACTTTATAAATATAGGACAATGATACCAGATGCTGATAAGGTTTTAGAGGAATTATTAAAAAATAAAAAATATAAAGAAGAATGGAATAATAATCAAAAACTTAATAATGATCCTAGGATAACAAAAGTTGGAAGATTACTTAGGAAGATAAGTTTAGATGAATTACCTCAATTTATAAATGTATTTAAGGGTGATATGTCATTAATTGGACCTAGACCATTAGTTGAAGGAGAGCTTGATGCTCATAGTGGAAATCATGCAATATATGAGAGTGTTCGCCCAGGCATCTCGGGATGGTGGGCTAGCCATGGAAGGTCTGCTACTACTTATGAAAAAAGATTAGAATTAGAATATTTTTATTGTAAAAATTGTAATTTAATATTAGATATTAAGTGTGTTTTTGCAACTATAAAAGCTATTATTTCTAAAAAAGGAGCAAAATAAAATATGTTGCTTAAGTTATTTTTTATGATTATTAACTTTTAGTTGGGGGATGTTTGGATGGAAAAGAAAGAAATTGTAGTTGCTCATATTATTGGAAAATGGCTTGGTGGTGGAGTAGAATCAGTTGTTATGAATTACTATAGGCATATTGATAGAACTAAAATTCAGTTTGATTTTATATGTGATGAAGATTCTACAAATATTCCATATGAAGAAATAGAAAAATTGGGTGGTAGGGTTATATTAATACCACCATATCAAAAACTTTTTAAGTATCATAATAAATTAAAAAAAATATTAAAAGATGGAAACTATAAAATAGTTCATTCTCATATCAATACTTTATCTATCTTTAGTTTATTTGCTGCAAAGTGTGCTGGAGTTCCAGTAAGAATTGCACATAGTCATAGCACGACAAATAAAAAAGAAAAAAAGAAGAATTTATTGAAGCAAGTATTGAGACCATTTAGTAAAGTATTTGCAACAGATTATATGTGTTGTTCAGAACTTGCGGGAAGATGGTTATTTGGAAATAAGGAATATGATAAGGGGAATGTTTATCTTTTAAATAATGCAATTGATTTAGATAAGTTTAAATATGATGAAAAAATTAGAAGTGAAAAAAGGAAAAAGTTAAATATATCTGATGATACATTGGTTATTGGACATGTTGGAAGGTTTGTTGAACAAAAAAATCATAGATTTTTAATAGATATATTTAATGAAATTCATAAACAAAATAGTAATTCTATTTTATTATTAGCTGGACAAGGCCCATTAATGGAAGAAATTAAATCAAAAGTTGAAAGTTTAGGATTAGAAAAATTTGTTATATTTTTGGGGCAGAGAAATGATATAGATGAGCTATATCAGGCTTTTGATGTATTCTGTTTACCTTCATTATATGAGGGATTGCCTGTTGTTGGGGTTGAGGCACAAGCAACAGGATTATTATGTATATTTTCTGATGATATGACAAAAGAAACAAAAGTGTTGGATACTACTGAGTTTTTATCACTAAAACAAAGTGCAGAAGAGTGGGCTGATACTATAATAGAAAAAAATAAAATTTTTAAGAGAATAAGTACAGATAATGAAATATCTAATAATGGTTTTTGCATTGAAATAGAAAAAAACAAAATAGAAAATTATTATTTTAATAAGATTAAAATTAAAGTATGTCATGTTATAAGTGGATTAAATTCTGGAGGGGTAGAATCCATAATATATAATTATTGTAGTAGGATGGATGCTCAAAAGTATGAGTGGCATATTTTATATCAACATAATCCCTCTGAAAAAAGCATTCAAGAATTTAAGAGTATAAATTTTAAATTAAAAAGAATACCAGCGAAAGTAAGACATCCGTTAAAAAATTATTTTGAAACAAAAACATATTTAAAACAAAATAAAATTGATATAGTTCATTGTCATATGACAATGATGAACTTTATTCCATTGATTGCTGCGAAAAGAATTGGCATTAGAAAGAGAATTTGTCATTCACACAATTCTGACAATAGAAGAAAGAATATATTAATTAGATTTTTAGAAATCATTCTAAAAAAGATAAATATATTGTATTCAACGGATTGTGTTGCTTGTGGCGAAGAAGCTGGTAAATATATGTATGGTAATAAAAAATTCAAAATAATAAAAAATGCGTTAGATTTAAATAAATATATTTATTTGGATAGTAATAGAAAAAAAATTAGGAAAGTATATGAAATAGAAAATGATAAATTTGTAGTTGGACATATTGGAAGATTCTCAAATCAAAAAAATCATGAATTTATTGTTAATATTGCAGATGAATTAATTAATAAAAGAAATTTCAAAAATATTAAATTTATAATGGTTGGAGATGGAGAAAATAGAATTCAAATCGAAAATCAGGTGAAATTATTAAAGTTAGAGGATTATTTTATTTTTACTGGAATTGTAAATAATACTAATGAATATTATAGTGCATTTGATTGCTTTATTTTACCAAGTTTATGGGAAGGATTACCAGTAGTTGGACTTGAAGCACAAGTGGCTGGATTGAAGTGCCTTTTTTCAACAAAAATTGATGAAAAGGTGAAGATTGTTAAAGAAAATGTGAAATTTCTACATATTGATAATGTTAAAATATGGGGTAAAGAAATACAAAAAATAAATCCATATAATAGAAAAATTAATTTAAAAATTTTTTCTGATAATGGGTTAGATATATTAAGTGAAGTTAGTGAAGTAGAAAAAAATATATATGGGAGGAAAGAATGAAAGAAAAAATTGTAATATGTACACTGTATGAATCAATAAATTGTGGAACTTTTTTACAAGCATATTCATTGAAAAAAAAGTTAGAGGAATTAAATTATGTTGTTTATTTTTTAAAACTAAAAAATGATAATTCATCAATAAATAAAAAAAGAGAAGAAATGAATTTAAGAACATTTGTAAAAAAAGCTATTAGGAAAGTAAAGTTAAAATTTATTTTTAAGAAAAATTCTAAAGTATTTAAGACAATAAGTTTAGAAGAAGTAAATAGCGATAAAAATATAAAAAAAATAATTATAGGAAGCGACGAAATATGGAATGTGAAAAATAATTCATTTAAACATTATAAAGAATATTTTGGATACAATTTTGTAGGTAAAAGGATTATAGCATATGCGCCAAGTTCAAATGATTCACAAAGAGAAGATTTAGAAAATGAGTTTAAAGAAATCAATTTTAATAATTTTGATTTTTTATCTGCAAGAGATAAAAAAACTAAATTATTATTGAAAGAATTTGGAGTGAAAAATGTTGCAGATGTGGTTGATCCAACAATGATTGTAAATAACTTTGATGAACTGAACGAAGTAGTTAATGTTAAAAATTATGTTTTAATTTATGGACATCATTTTAATGAAAAACAGATAGAAGAAATAATTAAATTCGCTCATACTAATAAATATAAGACAATTTCTATTACAAAGTATTTTTCATGGTGTGATAAGAATTTAACAGTTTCTCCTAGAAAGTTTTTGGCGTATATAAAAAATGCAGATTTTATAATAACGTCTACTTTTCATGGAACAGTATTTTCAATTTTATTTAATAAGAAGTTCGTTGTATATGCAAATAATGGTTCAAAAATCAATGATTTGCTTTCTAAATTTGAACTTGAAGATAGAATAATAAAAACTAATATTGAAAAAACTTTAAATAAAAAAATTGATTATGAAAAAGTTAATAGAAAATTAAAAATTATGAAAGAAAATTCTGAAAAATATTTGATAAATGCACTAAGATAGTGTGAAAAATTTTATGAAAAACTAGGTATATAAATATCTCTTTTGATTCAGCTAATTCAACAGTTTTTCCAATTTAATGCATTATATGTTTTAAAAAGTTATTATAAATGTTAAATAAGACTATCTAACTATTGTCATTATTAAGAGGAGTAAATTCACCTTTTTGACGATAATAATGTTTTAAGTGACAATTAAATCGTTCGATGATTTACTTTTGAATTCTATATTTTTTAGAAGTCTTATCTTTATTTGTAAGTCCAGTAATTTATAGTAGATAAAATTCAAGAATAGGATGAACAATAGTTTTTAACTATTTTGTATGATATTTTGATTTCATGTACATCATTTAAAATAGAAGCAGTTTGTCTGTAAGAAAGGCATAAAACAATGATATATTGAGGAGAATAAGCTTTTGATAAGTCGATAGGAGATTGAATAAATTCTTTATAATCCTTAGATAATTCAGGAGTATCAATATTGAATTTATGATAAATATAATGATGCTTAATCTTTTTAAGATGTTCTTTATATAGTTTAGTATCATGTTTATTTAAAGAAGATTTATTTTTAAGATAAAAAAGACAGTTGTTATTTTGAAATATATAAACATTAAGATCATTAGGATGCTGAAATAACTTTAATTGTTTTTGGAAATGCTGACATTTTAAGATAATGTCTTTATCTTTGCTGAAATTAGTAGCAAATGTATAAGACCAAACTTTATATTCAGATTGATTTTGGTTACCTAGTATTATTATAAAGATAATTTTTAGAAACATTACAGCAAGGACATTTAGTATCATCAGGTTTATCATCTTGATGATGTATTTTCTCAATTTTGATAAATTTAGATAAAAAGTTATAATTTTTATTAATTCTATTTTGTTTTGTTTATAATAATTATAGATGAATATGTCATTTTTTTTGATAGGATTAAAATGATATTTCTATTAAAATAAGGAATAGTAAAAAAGGTAGAAAATCGTTGAAATATAAAGAAAAATAGGTGGTAGTTTAGAAAACTATTTACACTGCCTGCACTAAAAGGAGATGAATAAATGAAAAAAATAGTTTATATTTTAAAAACAAAATTACATTATTATCCGCCATGTATTTCACAAATACGAATGATACATGATTTGGGTTATGATGTTGAAGTTTTATACGGAACATCACATGAAAGTGCAATAAAATTATTAGAAAGTGAAAAAATTGAATGTAAAAAAGTTGGTAATATAAATGATGAATGCAAAAATAAAATGGAAAAAATGTTTGATTATATGAAATTTAGAAAGTCTATTTTAAAAGAAATGGAAAAATATGATAAATGCAATACAATATTTTGGTTTGGAACAGCAGAGACGGTGATACCACTAAAGGGAAAACTAAAAGGGAAAAAATATGTTACTACTTTTTTAGAATTGCTAGATGATAATATTTTAAAAATTAAATTATTGAAAAAAATTGCACAAAATGCACTTGCAACAACTGTTTGTGAAGAAACAAGGGGATATATAATGAGATATTGGTGGAATTTGAAAAAATTGCCATATGTTTTTCCAAATAAACCATACAATTTTTCAACAAAAAGATGTCAAACACCTACTATTGAAGAAACAAAAAAAGTAATACATGAAATTAAGCATAAAAAAGTAATACTTTATCAAGGTATACTTCAAAATACAGAAGAGTTATGTGAGGTTGCAAAGGCTTTGAAAGAATTGAATAAAGATTATATCTTGTTATTAATGGGAATAGATAAATATAATAGTGTTAATAAAATTAAAAAGTTGTATAAAGATGTAATCTATGTTAGTTATATTCCAGCACCTTGTCATTTAGAAATAACAAGTTATGCACATATTGGAATAACTTTTTATAGAGATGATTCTTTAAATAAGGCATTTTGTGCTCCTAACAAGATTTATGAATATAGTGGCTTTGGAATACCAATAATAGCTAATAATATACCAGGTTTAAAAAATACAATTGGCAAATTTAATTCTGCTGAATGTATTCAATTAAATAAAAATAACATAGTCTGTGCAATAAATAAAATAGAAAATAATTATTCTATATATTCAAAAAATGCAATAACTTTTTTTGAATCAACAAATAATATGGAAACAATGAAAAATCTTTTATTAGAAATAAATGATAAATAGGAGTGAAGAGAGTGAATATTGTTCTTGATTGGATTATGATTATTATTTCAACAATCATAGTGTATAAAGTGTACAAAAATATAATTTATGTTAAAAATGCATCTATTTCAAACTATATAATAGTAATTTTATATGTTTTTTGTGTTTTACCAATTGTATTAAACTATTTTATAGGAATACCATCTTATTCCACAGTATATTGGTATAAACCATTTATAAAAGTTATGAATAATAGTATGGTAAATATAATTTATGATATATATATATTCCTAACGATTGTTATTTTATATGTATTATTTGCATCTAGAACGCCAAATATTGAATTAAAACGAGAAAATACATTGACATCATTATTTTCTAATAACAAAATTATTGCGTTAGTATTAATTTTTCTACCTCTAATTATAATTTTATTAACAGGAACATTGAAAAATTATGCTACATATAATATTTCTTCATCTAGAGGTTTTTCGGAAAATATGGGAACTTCTTTGGTTACTCCAGCATTATTAGTAAGTATGATTACATTTTTTAGTGTTTTTTTTAAGAAAAATTTTAATTTTAAGAAAATAATTATTAGTTTAATATATTTTACATGCATAGTATGGATATCTGGAAAGAGATTCATGATTGCCAACATATTGGTATTAATAATTTTTTATTCGGTAAACTCAACTCTTTCAGAAAAAGCAAGAAAAAAAATGTTTAAAATGCTTCCATTATTAGGAGTATTTTTGATAATATTTTCTGGATTTTATTTAATAGCAATTAGACCTTTGTCTGATACTTCGTTTGAAAGTGTTTATGAAATGTTAAGGGTTGATTTTGGGCGAGATGATGTAATTAAATATGTAATAAATGAAGAAATCATAAATAATAAAAAAATTCTTGAATATAGAGGGGAAACTTTTATAAGTTTATTACTGTTTTTTGTTCCTAGAAAAATATGGCCAACAAAACCATATCCACATTATATGTATTTAACAGCATCAATTTTGGGGTTGAATATATATCAACTACCGGCAGGAACAACTCCATCATTATTAGAAATGACAATATGTAATTTTGGAAGTTTAGGTTTTCCAGTGGGAATAATAGTATTATGTATTCTTACATATTTAATAGATAAATGTAAGGATATAGATAGAAAAGCAATTTTTTTAATTCTGTCAATTGTATTACTTACACAAAGTATGGATGTATATATTATTGTTATTTTTCTTTTGATTTTAATGAGAGTTTTTATGCTTTTGTTTAGAAATAAAAGTATTAAATTTATAATAAGGAGGTGAAAATAATGCTTCAAACAAGTAGAAAGAAATGTGTTGGGTGTGCGGCTTGTTCGTATATTTGTCCACAGAAATGTATTGAAATGAAAGAAGATAAAGAGCATTTTATAAGTCCAACTGTTAATATAAAAAAATGCATAAATTGTGATTTATGCAATAAAATATGTCCAATTAATTATAAAAAAATTGAGAATTTTGAAAAAAAATGTTATATTGCACAATTAAAAGATAAGAATATTTTAAAAGAATGTGCATCGGGAGGAGCTTTTTATGGGATTTCACAATTAATTTTAAATAATGGAGGAGCTGTTTTTGGAGTATGTTATGTTAAAAATCAATTAAAATATATAAAGGTTACTAAGAAGAAAGAATTAATATTATTAACAAAGTCAAAATATTTTCAATGTGAATTAACTCCAGAAAATTATACAGAACTTATAGAGGAATCAAATAAAAATACTATTTTGGTTTCTGGAACACCATGTCAAATTTCTGCAATGAAAAATATTCCAAAATTAAATAAAGAAAATACCATATTTCTTGAGATCTTATGTCAGGGAGTACCGAATGATTTTGTAATAAAGAAATATGACAGTGAAAAAGAAAAAAAATTTAATAAAAAAATAGTGAACCACATTTTTAGAGCAAAGGATAAGTATGTTGGAAAGAATTATTTAAATAAATATGTATTTAACGATGGAAGTTTAAAATATTATATTGGAGAAGAGGATCCTTTGTCTTTAACGTTTCAAAGACAAATGTTTTTAAGGGAATCTTGTTATAAATGTGAATATTCTCAAGAAAAAAGAGTTGCTGACTTTACAGTTGGTGATTACTGGGAAGATGATATAAAAAATAAGAATATAGTTTTAAAAGATGGAGTTTCAATTATTTTATGCAATACAGAAAAAGCTCAAAAATTTTTGGAATTTATTGATATATTTAATGTTGAGGAGAAAAATTATAAGGATGCATTAAAAAATAATATTCCATTTCACAAAAGTGTAAAAAGACCATTTGCTAGAAATTATAGTTATAAGTTGTTAGAATTAGGATTAAAGCCTTCAATTGTTGCTAAAATAATATGTTATAAATATTATTTAAAAAGAATAATAAAGAAGTTGAGGTAAATTATGTTATATAAAATAAAGAAAGTATTAAATTCGAAAGTTTTAAAGAATGGCATATGGTTAACAATTCTACAATTAGTGAATACAGTAATTCCTATAATTACAATTCCATATGTAACAAGAATATTAGGCACAAATGAATACGGTGTTTTTTCGATTGCGCTAAATTGGATTTTATATTTACAGGTATTAGTTGAGTATGGATTTGGACTAAGTGGCTCAAGAAAAGTTGCTCTATTAAAGGAAAGTGAGCATGAAAAACTGAATCAATTGTTTAATAATATAATATCTGCGAGAATATTATTATTAATTGTATCGTTTATTATTTTAAATATTATATGTATACTATTTGCTTTCAATTCACAAACATATATAAGCATGTTAATTTTGTTTGTTATGGTTATAGGGACAGTATTTCAGTTGACATGGTTGTTTCAAGGAAAACAAGATATGAAGTTCATTACAATAATTAATGCAACATCAAGAATTATATCTGTTATTTTAATTTTTCTATTTGTCAAAAATGCAAATGATATATATTTATATTGTGTTCTTTATTCAATTACTTTATTGTTATCAAGTATAATAAGCATAATAGTTGCAAGAAAAAAATATAATTTAAAATTTAGTTTTGCAAAATTTGCTGATGTAATAAAAGAATTTAAAGATGGGGTGTATCTATTTTTATCATCAGCAATGACAAAGATATTTAGTGGCTTTGGGATAACAATATTAGGGATTTTTACTACTACATCAATTACTGGAATTTTTGCTGCTATTTATAAGATTCCATATGTGCTTACAATGTTTTTTTCTCCAGTTTCCCAAGCAATTTATCCGTTTGTTAGCAAAGAATTTGCCAACGGAGAAGAAGTAGGAAAAAAGTGTGTAAAAAGAATTGGAATTCCAATTTTTATAGTATTTGGTGTACTTTCAATATTTATAATAATATTTAATAAAAATATTATTAATTTATTGTTTGGTTCTGATTATTCGAAGTATTCAATAATAGTTATACCATTAGTGGTTCAATTTTTACTTGCAATTATTAATAATTTTATAGGTATACAAACTCTTGTTGCGAATGGCAAGCAAAGAAATTATAGTAAAGCATTTGCTATAGGGTGTATTGCAATAGTGATTAGTAATATATTGTTAGGAAAATTGTATGGAATATATGGTGTAAGTATCGCAGCTCCAATTGGTGAGTTACTATTGACTATTAGTTTAATATTTCAATTAAAAAAAATAGAGAGAAGTGAAAAAAATGATTAAAGTAATGAGTGTTTTTGGGACACGTCCAGAAGCAATTAAAATGGCACCATTAGTTAAAGAACTAGAAAAAAGAGAAGAAATAGAGTCAATTGTTGCTGTTACAGCACAACATAGAGAAATGTTAGATCAAGTATTAGAAACATTTGATATTAAACCTAATTATGATTTGAATATTATGAAACAAGGACAAACACTAGCTGATGTAACAACTAGAGCTTTGCGAGGACTAGAAGAAGTTATCAAGGAATGTAAACCTGATATTGTTTTGGTTCATGGTGATACGACTACTACTTTTGCTGGAGCATTAGCTGCATTTTATAATCAAGTGGCTATTGGGCATGTTGAAGCTGGCCTAAGGACTTATGATAAATATAGTCCTTGGCCGGAAGAAATGAATAGACAAATGGTTGATTGTATGACAGATATGTATTTTGCCCCAACTGATTTGAGTAAAAAAAATTTATTAAAACAAAATATTAAAGGAGATAAAATTTATGTTACAGGCAATACTGCAATAGATGCTATGGATACAACAGTAGATGAAAATTATAGACATGAAGTAATTGATTGGGTAGGAAATAGTCGAATGATTCTTCTAACAGCACATAGAAGAGAAAATTTAGGAGAACCAATGCAACATATTTTTAAAGCAATAAAAAAATTAGTAGATGAATTTGACAATATTAAAGTTGTATATCCAATTCATAAAAATCCATTAGTAAGAGAAATTGCAAATGAAATATTACAAGGAAATGATAGAGTAAGATTAATTGAACCATTAGAAGTTTTTGACTTTCATAACTTTCAAAATAAGAGTTTTATGATTATGTCTGATTCAGGTGGCATACAAGAAGAAGCTCCTTCACTTGGAAAGCCTGTGTTAGTTTTAAGAGATACGACTGAAAGGCCAGAAGGTATTTATGCAGGTACATTAAAATTGGTAGGTACAGATGAAAAAGTAATTTATGAAGAGGCAAAAAAATTGCTAACTGATAAGGAAGCTTATGATAAAATGAGTAAAGCATCAAATCCATATGGAGATGGACATGCTTCTGAAAAAATCGTTAATGCAATTATTAAATATTTTAATGTGTAAAAAATATTAATTACGAGTTGAATGAAACTGAATTTTAAAATATTTGGTTTATGTCAAGTTTTTAGACACATTTTTTGAAAAGGTGTATTTGGGCCGTATTTAAAAGAGTGTTTAAAAATAAATGTTAATTTTTTTAATTTATAATTTGATAAAAAAAGACGACTTCTTGTGTTGATGATTAAGTATGTTGTATGATATAATGTTTGTAAGTAAATAATAATATTAGAGTTGTATAAAAGAATAAGAATAATAATATAATAAAATGGTTAAATAATTTATATAACTATAGTAAGGAGTTTAGAAGAGTATGAATAAAGTTATTAAGAGTGTTATAGCTAGTGTTATGTTAATAATTTCTATATATTGTTACAAGATAGTAAGTGATATGAATATTATTCCTAATAAATATTTATATTTATTATTAGGAATAATAATAGTGTTGAATCTTTTAGGAATATTATTTTTGTTTATTAAAGGAATTGGATTTAAGGTTGTTGGCGTTATTATATATATAGTATTGGGAATACTGTCTATAGTAGGAATTAAGTATGGTAGTAATACGATAAGTTACTTAAATAAAGGGTTTAATAATAATAATCTTGAAGTTAGTAAATATAATGTGGTTGTTCTTAAAGATAGTAGTTATAAAAAATTAGAGGATTTAGATGATTTAAAAATAGGTTATTTGAAGGTTAATGCTGATGGTAGAGATTATTTAGATGTAATTAGAAAGAAAGTTAAAGCTAATTATAGTAGTTATGATATTAATAAATTATATACTGGATTTATTAATAAAGAGATAGATTCGATAGTTATAGAAGATAGTTATTTAGATATGTTAGAGGAACAATTTAAAGATTTTAGTTCTTCTATTAGAATTATTTATTCTTATACAATAAAAAAGAAAGATAAAAAAGTGGAACAGAATATTAATGAGTTGAAACCTTTTAATGTGTATATATCTGGTAGTGATAGTAGGAGTAATGAAATCGTTGCTAATTCTAGAAGTGATGTTAATATGATTGCTAGTGTGAATCCAAATACTAATACTATTGTATTAACTAGCATTCCTAGAGATTATTATGTACAGTTGCATGGAACAACTGGACTTAAAGATAAGCTTACTCATGCTGGTATATATGGTGTTGATATGAGTAAGCAAACGTTAGAAGATTTATTTGGATTTAAAATAGATTATTCTGTTAAGATTAGTATGTCATCTGTTGTCTCATTGGTTGATTTAGTTGGTGGAATAGATATAGACAGTGATAAGACATTTAATTCTTTTCATATAAAGGGGTGGACTGTTAATAAAGGAATAAATCATATGAATGGTAAGCAAGCTTTGGCATATGCTAGAGAACGATATGCTTATGAGAATGGTGATGTTCATAGAGTTCAAAATCAACAACAAGTATTAGAAGCTGTTTTACAAAAAATAATAAGTGATAAGACTATTTTATTAAAGTATGAAAGTTTGCTTAATTCATTTAGTAATTTATATAGAACAGATATTCCTAAGGATCTGATTACATTATTAGTAAAAGAGCAGTTAAACGATATGAAATCTTGGAATATTGAAAAGCAATATGTTGATGGTATTGGTAGCATGGCAGAAACTTATTCTATGCCTGGTGTTAAGTTGTATGTAATGAATCCTAGTGATAGTTCTTTAAAAAAAGCAATTAATAAGATAAAAGATACTATTGATGAATAAGAACTTTTTTAAAAATTAATAAGTAGTAGTTATAAAATAATAATAGATAGATATTGAGGTAATTATGGAAAGTAGTAAATTATTTAGTGTTGTATTTACAGTTGCTTGGATGTTATTTATATTTTATATGTCATCTTTTGATTCTAGTGTATCTGCTAGTCAATCTAATTTGGTAGTTAATACTTTATGTACTTTATTTAAAAATTTTGATAAAAATTTAGTTAGCTTAATAGTTAGAAAATTTGCTCATTTTACAGAGTATTTAATATTAGGAATGTTATGTTTAAATATGATAAAAAAATGTGGTTTGAAGAGTTGTTTAGCTATTTTGATTTGTGTTTTATATGCTGCTAGTGATGAGATACATCAAATATTTGTTCCTGGTAGAAGTTGTAGGGTGATGGATATTTTATTAGATTCTTTTGGGAGTATTAGTGGAATAATTATATATGATTTAAATAAAAAATGAATAAATGTATAAAATCAAAAAGATTTATGTTATAATTAGTTTAGTTATAAGTAGGGAGAGTCAAGATGGAAGAAATAGATTTAAGGGAATTGTTGGACTTTTTTAAGTCAAAAATGGGATTGTTTTTGGTTGTTTTTGCTTTGGTATGTTTTATTGGTTGCGGTTATTCATTTTTTATTCAAAAACCTATGTATAATTCTTATACTAAAGTAATTCTTAGTGGTGAAAATACCGTTACTCAGAATGATGTTGTTTTAAATAAAAATTTAGTTGATACATATGCTGAGGTAGTTAAATCTAGAAGAGTTTTAGAACAAGTAATAAAAAAATTGAATTTAGGTGTTAGTTATGAAAAATTAACTAGTCAGATTTCGGTTACTTCTGTTACCAATACAGAAATTATTCAAATTACAGTTAGTGATGAAGATCCGGTAGTTGCTAAGAATATTGCTAATGCTACAGCATCATATTTTACTAAAGAAATTGCTAAGTTATATAAGATGAATAATGTAAATGTATTAGATAAAGCTATTATTAATAGAACACCTTATAATGTTAATATAGTTAAACAGCTTATTATATATATGGTAGTTGGTGCTGTTTGTGCGAGTGTCATTTTATTTATAATATTTTATTTTGATAGAACTATAAAATCGAGTGCTCAAGTTGAACAGAAAATAAAACTTCCTATTTTGGGAAGTGTTGAAGAATTTAATAAGAAGGGAAGAAGAAAATGAGAGATGAATTAGTTATATATAATAGACCTAAGTCTAATATAAGTGAAGATATTAGAACTATTAGGACTAATTTACAATTTACTTCTGTCGATAAAGATTCAAAAGTTATACTTGTTGCTAGTTCTGTACCTGGTGAGGGGAAGAGCTTTATTAGTAGTAATTTGGCAGCAGCATTTGCTCAAACTGGAGAATCTGTTCTTTTGATAGATGGCGATTTGAGACTTGGGAGAATTAATAAAGTATTTAATTTATCTAATGAACATGGACTTTCAAATTTACTGGTTAGTCATGGAACTATAGATTTTTCTTCTTTTTTAAAGAAAACAAAAATTCCTAAACTTTATGTTATAACAAGGGGAACTGTTCCACCTAATCCTAGTGAACTTTTAAATTCTTCAAATTTTAAAACGGTAATCGATTTTTTAAAAGAAAAATTTGATAGAATTATTATAGATGGAGTTCCTGTTAATGGACTTCCAGATTCGTTAGTTATGGCTAAACATGTTGATAGAGTAATATTAGTTTGTGCTTGTGGTCATACTAATATAGATGAATTAGAGAATTCCAAAAAAGCTTTAGAACAGATTAATGCTAATATAGCTGGAGTAGTAGTTAATAAGACTCAAACTACTAAACGTGGAAAATATTCTAATTATTATGAATAGGAGTGAAATAATGACTGATATTCATTCACATATATTATTTGGAGTAGATGATGGAAGTGATTCTGTAGAAGAATCTATATTAATATTGAAGAAACTTAAGAGTGTTGGATTTGATAAAGTAATATTAACTCCTCATTTTATTCTTGATAGTAATTATAATAGTAAATATGCTGATAATTTAAAGAGGTTTTTTTATTTAAAAAATATTGTAAAAGATAATGATATTGGTATAGATATTTTTTTGGGAAATGAAATATATATAAATGAGCATATAATAGAATTACTTGATAATAATATTATAAGTAGTTTAAATGGTACTCAATATGTATTAATAGAGTTTTCATTATATAATAAAATATTAAATTTAGAAGATATACTATATAATATAAAGTGTCGAGGATATCAGGTTGTTATAGCACATCCTGAAAGGTATGATTATTTTCAGAATGATTATAAGTTTGTTGATAGATTAAGAAAAGATGGTTTTTTCTTTCAAAGTAATTATTCTAGTATATTAGGATATTATGGAGTAAGGGCAAAGAAATTAATTAAATATATGTTAAAAAAACACTATATAGATTTTTTGGGGACTGATATTCATAAAAATGATAAAGATTATGTAATAACTAATTTTGGTGTTATTGAGAAAAAAATAAAAAAAATAACTGGGGATAAATATTATAAAATAATTCAAGTTAATTGTGATAAATTGATTGGTTCTTAATATTTAATAGTGAGTGTATTTTAAGAATGAAAAGAAAATTTATATTTGTTTGATTTACAGCAGTTGAATAACTTATTTTTTTACAATTACATTTAGTTATGTGTGTATATTAATCTTAGTATCTTGTATTGTTCCGTAAAACGCAAATTATTATTCCGATAACATTGATATTATTCCGATAAAATGGTATATTAATAGTAGTTGGGAGGGATAATAGATGTTTATAACTACAAAACAAGCATCTGAAAAATGGAACATTTCTGATAGGAGAATACGTGTTTTATGTTCCGAAGGAAAAATTCCAGGTGCATATCAAGAAGGACATGGTTGGAAAATACCTGTAGATGCAACAAAACCAGAAGATGGAAGATATAAATCAAAAGAAAGTATTTTCATGCAAATAGATCGGAAAAAGAAAGAATTAGAAAATAAAAGACCATTGACTGAAGGAGAAGTAGCAAGACTTAATGAAGAATTTATAGTGGAATATACATATAATTCAAATGCCATTGAAGGAAATACACTTACTTTAAGGGAAACAGACTTAGTATTAAGAGGACTTACTGTTGATAATAAACCACTAAAAGATCATATGGAAGCAGTAGGTCATAAAGAAGCATTTGATTTTGTAAGTGATTTAGTAAAGAAAAAAGAACCAATTAGTGAAAGTATTATAAAACAAATTCATTATATTGTACTTGCAGACAAGAAAGAAGATCGAGGAGTATATCGTAAAGTACCAGTTCATATTATGGGTGCAAAACATGAACCTGTACAACCATATTTAATTGAACCTAAAATGGAACAATTATTACAAAATTTTGCCAAAAATGATGAACACATTATAACAAAACTTGCTCGCTTTCATATTGAATTTGAGGGAATACATCCATTTATTGATGGAAATGGAAGAACAGGAAGGCTACTTGTTAATTTAGAATTAATGAAAGCAGGATATCCACCTATTGATATTAAATTCACAGATAGAATTGCATATTATAGTGCGTTTGATGAATATTACGAAAAACACAATTTATCTGCAATGGAAAATTTATTTGCAAAATATGTAAATTCAAGATTAGATATGTATTTAAAAATACTACAAGATTAAATTCAATTTTTTACTTAAAGCAAAAAAGATGAATTTGGTATTAAAATGCAAATCTTTTAATAGATTTATTGAAAAATAATTATTAGTGTTATAAATTATTGTGAATAAAAACTTCATATACTGAGAAAATATTCAGTAGAACAAATTTTAGTAGTTTGTTTAAAAGAATTTTTACTTAATCCTAATAGTTTAGAGTTATAAAAAAATATTAACAAGTATACGTTAATAGTTTAATAGTTATTATTACTTCTAGATGATACTACTAGGGAATAATAGAT
>ERZ827512.1327-NODE-1327-length-25193-cov-15.784271_pt1 | contig 25193 bp, 21 predicted proteins | sample MGYA00519916_ERZ827512 | MGnify/ENA primary metagenome ERZ827512 (study PRJEB31778, sample SAMEA3449335) | human gut metagenome | biome: human gut; feature: human-associated habitat; material: faeces | place: United Kingdom | collected 2010/2012 ... | reverse complement strand
CATTTAATATGTTGGCTGTTATGCTGTTCCTCCTCCAGGATTATTTCGAGTATGGTGCCTATACCAACACGCAGGACATCATTGAGTCCAACGGGTCCGGCGACATTCTTTGGGATAAGACCATCAACGAAACATTCACACTCTTAAGCAACAACCGACCGTATTACCCGGAATTGTTGACCATGAAGCGTGTGAATGACGATTTCGATTTCTTCAAGCGCCTGCATGAGTGTATCCTCACCCGTTGTACAGAGGAATTGCGAGATGCCGATCTGTTGGATCTGTTCGATATTATGGGTGTCGATATTTCCGATGAGCATATAGAGGACTTTGGTGACAAGGAGTATGTCCTGGAGCGCATTGTCAAAGAACTCAATGTCCAGTTCAATACCCGCAAACAGCTTCTGCTGAAAACACTGTATGCCTACATAGCCAACAGCAGCGCACTGGACGATCTTGACTGCTTCAGTATGTTCGGAACGAACAGTTTCAATCTGGTATGGGAAAAGGTCTGTGCGGAAGTAATGGACAACCAGTTGCAGAAGCCAATCGGTGGACTGCGACTGTCCGTACCATTGGCCGAGCAATACCGCGATATGCGGCATAAGAAACTCATCGACTTGATTGATAAACCGCAGTGGTCTGGGGCTGCACCGAACGGTGAACCGTTTGTTAAGCAGGCCGAGGATACACTTATTCCAGACCTCATTTCCATCGTTAATGTTGATGGAGACTATCAGTTTATCATCTTTGATGCCAAATACTACAATATTCAACTGGAACACAATAAAAAGCTGCGTGGCCAGCCTGGTATCGAATCCATCACCAAGCAGTATTTGTACCAGTTGGCCTATCAGCCTTTTGTGGAGGCACACCAGATCAGCACAGTACGGAACTGCTTCCTCATGCCGACTGCTTCTGCTGAAATAATCGAAAAAGGAACTGCCTCCCTTGCTATGTTAAGCAATCTGGGGTTGCAGGATATTCAGGTGCGATTGCTGCCTGCGGAAATGATGTACCGTCATTACATCGAGAACACAAAGATGGATATACGGGTGCTGAATCTATAATGTAAGGGGATGATTGCATGGCGAAAACGAAAACCAAAAGCAGAGATGATGGCGGAAGCATGAAAAGGGTTGTGCGTGTTCGCTATGCATCCTCATTCAGATATGCAGATGTTCTTGAACTATATGTGGAGGATCAAGCGTTCCGGCAGGCAGTAGATTCTGGGCGATACGCGCTTGTTGATGACAAAATCGTCCTAAATGCGTCCAAATATATCGATTATATAGACGGACACATGGAACTGCGTTCTACTATCAAGGATGAGGACGAGTATTACTGTCTGCATTATCGTCGCGAGATCGAGTATTCTCATGGGACAGGTATGCACTGGGGAATGCGTGCTTGCAAACCTGGTGTACACCGCCGCGCTAATCGTGCATGGCGACCTTCTAAACGGACTTCAATAAAAAGTGAGTTAGAAGACGCGAAGAGAATTAATTCCGTCAATGACGTTAGCCTTGAAAATATCCTTGCGATTGTAGGTGGCGGTCATGGTCCGGGTGAAAACTTCTCGGAAGCCCTCACTCGATTTATGAAAGAGAGCGATGTCACCGAAGAGGAACTGTCTGAACTGACGGGTCTGGCACCCAAGACCATACAGCGTATGCGTAACCCCAACCTGCGGACATCGCTAAAATCCGTGGTTGCTGTTTGCGTAGCTTTGAGTTTGGATTTGTACAACAGTATGTATCTCGTCCACTTGGCTGGGTTTGAACTGACAAATAGCTGTGAGGACAAAGTGTATTATTTTATTTTGGGGTTTGCCTATAAGGAAACGGTATATGACTGCAATCGGATGTTAGAGCGATTGCATATGAAACCACTTACAAAACTATAGAAAGGGGAATTTCTGTGGCTGACCGTTCGTTTAAGGAATATATCGGCAGCAGATTTTATGACCAGTTCTTCAATGCCATAAAATCGTATGTCATACAAAACCGCCATAATATCGAACTGAGTTCCCGCACGGTCAGCAGCGCCGATTACGCAGAACTCTCCGATTTTGAAATTAAATCTGTAGGAATCGATGACCGGGACGGAATGGGTATCGCATTTGACGTTCTCGTTGAGGCGGAGGTCTATGTTAAGGAACATCACCGCCATCGTGACGTAGATGAGGATACCTGTTTCCCGTGGTTCATCCTCTCCTGCACTGCCGACCTGTCCAGAAATATGGATGACCTCTGTATTCATCGGGTCGATCAGTATAATCAAAGAAACAAGCAAAACAAGCCTTTGTCGGATTCTCTCGTTCCTATCAGCTATAAGATTGACCTCGATAAGATAGCTACGGAATTTTTGAGGAAACACTACCCGGAAGCCCTGCGAACCCCTATGCCTGTTGACCCTACGGTTCTTGCCGACAGGCTCGGTCTTTCGGTCGTTACCCAGGAACTGACAGAGGATTTTTCTGTATTCGGGCAAATTTTCTTCCAGGATTGTGATACCGAGGTGTTCAATTCAGATACGGGAAAAATGGAACCGGCTCACTTTCCGGCAAAGACCATCGTTGTTGACCCCAAGGCATTTCACTTGAGAAATCTGGGTTCCGTCAATAACACCATCGTGCATGAGTGCGTCCATTGGGATCAGCACAGGAAAGCCTTTGAACTGGAGCGGCTTTATAACCGCGATGCTACACAGATAAAGTGCTTGGTCATTGGCGGTTCGAAGGGATCTTCCGACCGCACCGCAGCCGACTGGATGGAGTGGCAGGCAAACTCCTTGGCCCCTCGCATCCAGATGCCGATTGGTTCTTTTAAGACGAAAGCTGCTGAATTTGTCCGTAAATTCCAACGAGAATTGAATGCGGCTCACATCGTGGATGTAATGGAAGCTGTCATTGATGCCCTGGCGACCTTTTTCGTTGTCTCCCGCCACGCTGCTAAAATGCGTATGGTGGACGCCGGATACGAGGAAGCAATCGGTGCGTTCACTTACATTGACGGACACTATGTAAAGCCGCACGCCTTCAAAAAAGGCAGTTTGCAGAAAGACCAGACATACTGTATCAGTGCGGACGATGCCCAAATCATCGCCTTCAGCGATATGCGCCTTTCTGCTCAATCTCAAAAGGGTTCCTACATATATGTGGATTCGCATATGTGTTTGAATGACCCGAAGTATGTCACCAGAGATGAAAACAACACAGTGCAGATGACCGATTACGGTCGATTGCACATTGATGAGTGTTGCTTGGTCTTCAAACTGAAAGTAAAGGCAACCAATAAATATGGTGAGGAATTTTATAAAGAGTGTGTTCTCTTTAGAGATGTGGATTCCGGCATTGTGTTCCAGACCACTTTTGCCAAAGAGGTCAGCGCCGATGTCATGGGAAAAGCAGATGCCATCCTCGCACGAGAAATGGAGATTCAGAGAGTTCTCCAGGAACTGCCTGCTCAATTTGGTGCCGCTCTCGTCTACCTTATGGAATGGGTAGAAATATCCGAGGAGTCTCTGGCAGAAAATGCCTTAATATCCACGAGAATGGTTCAGCGTATGCGTAACAATCCTCAATACCCAAAGAGTATAGATAGTGTTGTTGCGATATGCATTGGTATGCATTTGCCACCAGAGTTGAGCAAAGCACTTATTGAAAGATCTGGTTTTTCCCTGCGATTGGCTCAAAGCGAAGTCCATTTGCTCTATAACTTCTTTCTCCACCACTACTACACGCATTCTATTCATGACTGTAACGATATGTTGGTGTCGAAAAATCTGCCTGTTATGACCGGCACAGAATAATCACGGGAGGTGAACCGCAGTGGCAGATATGAAGCATATCCATGAATTTGCCGTCAAATGGTATGACAAATTCCGAGATAAGAAAATCAATTACATCGAACTGATAGACCATTATATGGCTGATGACTGTGAGGCTCTTGGCTTTGTAATGGACTGCGGCCACGCCTTTTCTGAGAAGTACGGCAAAGCTGCGAATGATTTCGAGGCGTTGGAACGCATCATCAGTGAGATAACCGATATTCCGCTGCTTGGCTCGGCTATCTATTCCCAATGGCGATATTTCAATCACTGGGCATATTCTGGCGAGGAAATTTTGGAGCCTCAGAACCGTGCGTGGTTTACGATAGCATTGTCCCGTCTGGGTGAACTGGCCGATTTTCAATTAAAGCGATTCAAAGGCACTCCGCAAAAAGTACGCATCGTTTCCAATAACATCTGCTATGGCCCGGCCCCAGAACCCGATGACGAAGTCGAACAGCATATCACCATCAACACTGATGGGCGCGTATGGTTTTCAGCATACAACTTTGGCTCCGGCTTTGATGGACACGAAAAATCCAGAAGCAAAATTTATAAAATTGAAAAGGATACCGCTGCCAGGGCGCTGAACAGCATCGCACAATATTTCAGCACCGAATACATCGAGGTTTTCGCTACCGACATTGGTGAATGGGAGATGGAAATCACCAACACCGATGGTGAGGTTCATAAGTACCGCGGTTCACTGATTGCGGACTTTGAGGTAGATGGCGTTGACCTGTCGGATATGGTGCGTGAGGCACTTGAAATGGACGACCTCTATGTATTTGACGGCAATAACAAGCCGGACAGAGTTGACCGCATCACCATCGATTATCACCGTATCACCAAAATCAAGCCGAGGCAGACAATCTCTGAAACCGTTGAATATGTGACTTGGGACTACGTCGAGAGATTGGTGCTTGACCGCAAAAGCGAGACCTTGGAGCATATTCAGAACATCGGCAGCGGTTGCGTTGTGTCCAGAAAATACTATGTTCAGGGCGGCATTGAGGGTCTGCTCGATGACATTGATGCGGATGACCTGTTTGGTGAGATCGAAGGCAACCCTGATGATGTGGTTAACAATCCGCTTGAAACAAAGGATTACACCATCACGGTGGACTTCAAAAAGGGTCCGCAGCGTGTTATCCAGGGAACATACGATAAGAAGGGTCTGCCAGAGTTCTGGAGCGATTTTGCCGAAGCTGTATGGCAGTTTATGCGTTTTTACGGAATGGGCGAAATACTCGATCCTGCGGTCTATGAGAAGGTCAAGCGCCGCAGAACCGATTACATCTACTGTAGCGTGGAATTTGACGAGGGCTACAAAAGTTATTACTACATTGCCGATGAGGACAACATTTCCGTTGGCGATTATGTAATCGTACCCGTCGGCAAGGATAACCACCACTCCGTAGCAGAGGTTGTGAAGGTGGAGTATTTCGCAGAGGAGGACGTGCCTCTGCCGCTTGACCGCACAAAGCATATCATCCGCAAATGCACGGATGAAGATTTTGACCCGCCGGAGGTGACAGACTGATGCGTTGGGACAAAGCTGATATTCCACACAAAGGTTGGCAATATGTCGGTATGGAGGATTTGGGTGAGGATGTTTATCCAGGTGATCCAATCCCGTATGAACAATGCGAGATGTGTGGCAAGGAAAAAAATCCGATATGTCCACTTATTAAAGCACCCTGATTATGACGGAGAAATAAGGGTCGGCTGTGATTGTGCCTCGAAAATGCTCTGTGATTATGTGACCCCACAGGATCGAGAACGCAATCTAAAAAACCGTGTTAACCGCAGAAAAAACTTCATGAAACAAGAGTGGTATCGCAAGCCTGAAACTGGCAACTACACGCTGCGTTATAAAGGCGACTATATCACCATTATGAAGAGTAAATTTGGACCGGGATGGGGTATCATTTATAAAGGACAACAGCAATGGGAGTACCACGGTAGAAAAATTACCGATTTCGATACCGCAAGGACGGTTGCCTTCAATCTGTTTGATGAACTCCACGAATCACGCCATCAAGAACAGCCATATTGGGATGGCGATAGGTGGATATATGTATAACAACAAATGCCGGACTGACATTTTCAGGTGTCAGCCCGGCATCGTTTATTTAGTCATCAACCTCCTCTGTATCATCCGCTACAGGATTTCCGGCAAGGGCAGCGGCGGCTGCTTCCTCCTTCTGGCGCTTGACCGTCCATCCGCCTTTCGGAGACGGTCTGTAGGCGGCACTGACATCATAGACAAGAGCATCATCCTCGGCAAAATAAATGCCGGGGATATTCCAGTTATCCTCGGCAGACCAGTTTGCCATCTTGCGGATCATATCCACCACAGCGGCGGCACTAATCTTAATCTGGTATTTCTGCTCACCCTCCGGCTTGGAGAAAGGCACGGCGTTCGGTGCATCCTCCTTGCAGCCACGGATGGCGAACTGCTTGTCCTTCGGGTTGATCAGCACCTGGATGTACGGAGCGAAGTGCAGCTCTGCAGCGGTCTGATTGTTGAACTTCAGGACATTGCCGGTGATGGTGGCAACAGAAGCGGAACGGGTCTTGATGAGGTCGATGACAGTGAATTTTTCCAAAATAGACATAATAGGTTACTCCTTTTCAATCATAAAGTTTTCGTCCTCCAACACAGGTGAAGTGACGATTTCGGTCGGTAGGGACAGCTTTTCCATAATGCTGTCCACATCTTCTGGTTCCCATTTGGGGTCGGCAATGATGAAGCCCGCCAGGGGGCCTTTGACCACAATCCGTGGTTTGCACTTCCTGGTTTGCCTTCTGGTATATCGCCGTTCTTTGCGGATTTGCTGTACCAACAGCCAGTCGCTCTTTTCAATGATGGGTTCGTGATGACCCTCAATGAAATACTGCGTTTCCAGTCCGTTGTTTTTGACGCTCTTGTGTGTAAAGAAATCTACCGTTACTGTTTTTTGACACAGGGCATCACCGCAATATTTCTCGTTGCGGAGAATGCCGAGGACGCTGCCGGAACTCCATGTCGATAGACCCTTTACAGTCAGAATGCCGCTCTTTGTCAGCAAGTCTGCAATCTGGGTGGAGGAATAGCCCTCCAGATAAAGACTGTAGATGGTTCGTACCACATCGGCTTCGTCCTCATCAATCTCCCAATCATGGCCTTTGTAGCCGAGGAGAGACCAGTTGGGGTAAATGCCCAATCCCTGGGCTCGGCGGCGTTTGAATGACCATTTCAGGCTGTTGGACTTCTGCTCGGATTCGCTCTGGGCTACAAGGCTCAATACGGTGATGACCATATCGCTGCTCCGATCCAGAGTATTCAGCTTTTCCGTTTCAAAGTACACGCCCACAGGAGGGTCGAGTTTGCGGAGCATAAAGATGTAGTTCAGACTGTCCAGGACATTACGGGCAAAACGGCTGACCTGCTTGGTGATAATCAGATCAATTTCACCGGCCTTGCATTTCTCTATCATTTCAAGAAAATGCTCACGATGCAGAACCGAAGTGCCGGAAATGCCCTCGTCCGCAAAGATGCCTGCAAATTCCCACTCTGAATTCTCTTGAATCATTTTCGTGTAGTTCTGCACCTGCAACTCATAACTGCTTGCCTGGTTGTCCTCTTCGGTACTAACACGGCAATAGGCACAGACGCGGAGTTTTTTCTTTTCCGCATCTGTGACCAGATCCTTTTTTGCCGGTATAATCTGCACCTCCTTCTGAGGACCGTTGGCATACGCCTCACGAATCGCATCTTTGGTAGACTGCCTTTTCTCATCACTACGCCCACGCGGTCGAAGTGGTTGTTTCTTGGTTATTTTCATACGGGTTCACCTCCTCCCGCTGCAGAATTGTAACTGTGGCAAGAAATCCACAGGCTACGGCAGCACGGAGCCGGCGCCCTTTAATTATAGTGCAAAAGCATCATATTTGAGCGATATTTGCGGTTCAGTCCGTATGTATTCTGGGCAAAAAAATAAGAAGCCCGAAGGCTTCCTATTATTCGTTGTCATGGCTCATGGCTTTGAGCATTTGGATGGCTGCGGATTTCTGGCTCGGCGTAAGGCAGACCCAACAGTCAAACAGTTCCTTCATATCCGGGGTCAGTTCGACCATATCGGTGTCAGCGAAGAACTGCGACATAGTGATGCCGAATCCTCTGCATATCGTCTCAAGAGTCGCAACGGAAGGAACTGTATTTCTTCTGAAGATGTTTCCGATAGTGGACTGTGCCAAACCGCACTCTTTTGAAAGTTTGTACTCCGTCCATCCGCGTTCCCGCAATAACTGCTGGAGACGAGCGTGCGTATCCATAGCATCACCACCTTTCTCATATCTATTTTACTTCCAAGGTGAGAGATAAAATACATACGAGTTGAAACGAGAATAGGTATGTAGTATGATGTAATGTTAGTAAGGCAGGAATCACGGAGGGGACTTATATGACCGAAGCCGAAAAACGAATGCACCGAATATCCTTCACGGGACACCGCCCGGAGAAGCTGACACGCCCGGATAGAGCCATCAAAAAGGATCTGGAAAAAGAAATCCGCCAGGCAGTTGCTGACGGACTGAATGTCTTTATTACGGGTATGGCAAGGGGCGTAGATATCTGGGCAGCACAAATCGTGCTGATGCTTCGTGATGAAGGCTATGATGTCAAACTTATGTGTGCCTGCCCTTATGATGGCTTTGAGCGTGGTTGGAGCCAAGAATGGCAAAGACATTACAAAGAGATACTGGCATCCGCAGACTTCGTGAAATATGTCTGTGAGGGCTACAGCCGAGCCTGCTTTCAGATCAGAAACGAATGGATGGTTAACCACGCAGCCAGAGTCATTGCGGTATTCAATGGAGAAAAGAGTGGAACTAAAAACACAATAGATTATGCGGTGAAGGTCGGTGTACCTGTTGTCCGCATCGAGGGGTGAGCGTATGAGCGTAGAAATCATCTATGAAAAGAAATATCCTCGCATCGATCCGATGGAGGAAATGAAACAGATAGAACTGGAGATGGCGGACGAGCCAGAAGAGCCGACTCCTTCTTTTGAGGAGATAATGCAGAAAATACAGGAAAACACCACTTATGTCCTTATGCCGGAGCGCATCAAAGCCAGTGAGAATTTTATTCAGGCGGCCATAGAGGTTTCTGAACTGTACGAACTGGACACCAAAATTGAGCGCCACTTCGATCATATCAGCGTTAACTATTCTTTTAATTGCTGTGGTGGTCTGCGCGATATAAACACGGTATTTGGTATGGCAGACCAGTTCTCGTTCTTTAAGGATATTTATGGATGGGACATTACAGTCTCCCTTGATTTCTTTACCCACGCCACACTTCGGAACGGAAGGGTTGTATCTCCGTAAACAGAGCGTTGCACCTTTTAATTATTCCTCTGAACCCAATGCACACCCCCAAGACCTATAATTAAAAAGTACACAGGCAAAAATGCAAAAAGGCTCTACGGCGACCATTCCGCAGTTACCGTAGAGCCTGCTTTCGTTAAAAGGTATATGAAAGCCCTTGCAAATAGGGATTTTTGCAAAAAGAAACTGGACACCCGCTTCGATACTCATTGTATCAAAACTGGTGTCCAGTTATGGTCCGAGTGGCGGGAGTCGAACCCACGGCCTCATGGACCCGAACCACTCTGATTGCGCCGCAACAGCGGCACAATCAGCTCACAAAACTCTCTCAAAAAAGCACGGAAAGCCTTGATATATCTTATTTTTTGTATTTTTATTATACCATACTACCGCCGCCGATGCAATAACAATTTAGGCGTTCCAAAGGAAAAGCGCACAGATTTTTGAAATCTGTGCGCTCTTTGTGCGCTTAACGATTGGCGAATGCACGATAAAGGAAAGCGACGATTTGTGCGCGGGTGCAGATGTTGTCCGGGGCGAAAGCAGTTTCACTGACCCCGTTTGTAATACCGTTTTCCACCGCCCAAATAACAGCTTTGGCATAGTAGGAATCTGCGGAAACATCCGCAAAAGGCAATTCTCCATCAATAGCAGGAGAGCCTGCGTAACGGTAGAGCAAAGCGGCCATTTGTCCGCGCGTACAGGTGGAATTGGAACCAAACAGGCCAGAGGCGATTCCTGCCGTGATTCCGTTTGCTGTTGCCCATTGAACAGCATTCCAATAGTAGGAATCCGCTGGGACATCATCAAAAGCAGTTACAGTGCTGGTGACAACCGGGCTTTCGGCCATGCGCCAGAGGAAAGTAATGACCTGCGCGCGAGAGCAGGCATTGTCCGGGCTGAATGTATTGGCGCTTATTCCACTTGTGATACCACCGTCAACTGCCCACGCAACTGCGTTGTAGTAGTATGCGCTGCTGCTGACATCGGTAAAGCGAAGCACAGGAAGTTCCGGCTCCGGTGTGGCGTCAGCGGGCTTTACTGCGGGACTGCTGGAACCTCCGCCGCCACCGCTATTGCCGCCGCCATTATTACCAGTGGCAGGAATCGTGAGGGTTTCCTTGTAACCGCAGACAGAGCAGGAGTGTTGCTCCTCTCCGTCTGTGGTTGCAGTGGCAGGAATTGTAGTGACCCATTCACCAAAGCTGTGGGGTACAGTTCCGGCGGGGTCTCTTTCAAGTGTGAAGATTTCGCTGAAACCGTTGCCCATGTCGTATTTGTAAGTAATGGATGTGGCACAGGAAGGAATTTCAAGCGTTGTTCCATTTGTGATGTGCGCACAAGTCCATTCGCTGGCCTTTGTGACATCAAATGCACCGGGCAACGTATTTAAATCAAGCTGTGCGGCGTTGCTGGTGAGCAGAAAACGATTATAATCGCACCACAAGTATTCCAATGCCGTCTGATGGCTTAAATCAAGACTGGTGAGGTGATTACTTTGACATCCCAAACTTTTAAGCAATGTGTTCGTGCTTACGTCCAGTTCTGTCAGTTGGTTATAATCGCACCACAAGTACTCCAATGCCGATTGATGGCTCAAATCAAGGCTGGTGAGGTGGTTGCTTTGACATTTAAAATCACTTAGCAGGGTATTCCTGCTTACATCCAGTTCCGTCAACTGGTTATCGCAACACCATAGCCGCCACAGTTTTGTGTTGTTGCTCACATCCAGAGTTTTCAGTTGATTTTTACCGCAATCCAAAGATTTCAGCGCAGAATTATTACGTACATCTAATACTGTCAGCTGGTTATTGTAGCAATCCAAATATTCCAGTGCAAGGTTGTTGCTCACATTCAAAGTAGTCAGTTGGCTAATGACCGATACATTGTTTTCCTCGATATATTCTCTGCCGCCACTGCAATCCAGGTATGTAAGTGCGGTATTGCTGCTCACATCCAACTTGGTCAATGGATTGTTACCGCAATGTAATGTTGTCAGCATAGGATTATTGCGCACATTTACGGTAGACAGATAGTTATTGTAACACCATAACTCTGTTAATGCAGGACTGGTACTTATATCTAAAGCGGTCAATTTGTTCCCCTGACAATGCAATTCTGTAAGTGCTGGGGCATTGCTTACATTCAAAGTTGTCAGCCGATTATCACTGCACCACAAAAATTCCAACGAGGGATTATTACTTGCGTTCAGCGTGGACAACTGACTGGTGTTTACCATGTTACCGTCTTTATCGGCAACATATACACCATCACAATTCAAACGTCTCAGTGCCGGATGGTTACTCACATCCAAAGCAGTCAGTTGGTTGCTGCTGCACCATAAATCTTTCAGCAATAGATTGCTGTTCACATCCAGAGTAGTCAACTGGTTGCTGCTACAATATAAAGATTCCAGCAAGGGATTATTGCTTACATCTAAAGCGGTCAGTTCGTTGCCGCCGCAATTCAAAAATTCCAGCGCAGGGTTATTGCTCACATCCAGGCTGGTTATCTGGTTATTACTCCAACCATCATTATCAGAGTTACCACAATCTAAGTTTCTCAGCAATAGATTGCTGCTCACATCCAATGCGGTCAGTTGGTTGTTGCCACAATTCAAACTTCTCAGCAAGGGATTATTGCTTATATCCAATGTGGTCAGTTGGTTGTTTATACACTCTAATTGTTCCAACAGGGGATTTTTACTCACGTCCAAGGTTGTCAGTTGGTTGTCCCAACAATCAAGCCATATCAAACCTGTGAACAATTCAATACCATCCAAAGATTTGATTTCTCTGCTACTTACATTAACCCAACTGTAAGTTGAGATACGGTCTAATTGCTCGGCGGTCAATGCTGCATCATTCGCTTTGGAATCCGTAGAATCCGCCAAAACCGTATCTGTCACATATTCACGGAAATTTGCGTCCGGGAAAATCTCTGCAAAAGTATAATATTCAATGCTGTCGGCATTGTTGTTCGTTTCTACGGCAAAGACTGTTGTTGAAATCAACAGCAGTGCAGCACAAAATACCAGTGCATAAAATACCCGTTTCACCCATTACACCATCCTTATCAATTCTTTTGTTGTATGCCGAACAAGAGCAGGGCAATCCTGCATTTTGATGTACCTGCGGACGGTGCTTGCGCTACGGTTTATACGCCGTGCGACCTCCGCCGCGTTGCCAAGTTCAGCATACAATCTGTGCATTTCCGCAAACTCTGCGGGTGTTACCCTTGCCGCCATTATTTCAAGGCTTTTACATCAGACTTGCGGACAGGAGCATTTTTCTGTGCCTTGGCGATTGCTTCATTGATGTACTGCACATAGTCGATTTTTTTGTCAGCTGCCCCATGCTCGGCAAGTACCTGATTCATCTTGTCGATTTGGTTGAAAAAACTGTCGGGGACGATGATTCTTTCCAATGTGGTGTCGATGATAAAGCGCATGGTTGATTCCTCCTAAATAAAACAAAAGTGTGCGGAAACTGGCATGTTGCACAGTTTTCTCGCACACTCTAATATATATATATATATATATTGTCAAGCCCTTGCCGAATTTTGCGGGATTTACACAGATTATGTGCTGATTCACACGAAATCTGCCTAAATCAGCCTGTTTTCCGAAAGAATCAAGAGAAAACATAATTGATTTTCCTTGAATTCATGAAAATCCGTTATGTTCCGTACTGATTCTTTCAGAATTTCCATTCTTCCGCTCTTGATAATAAACTATCTTTTTTATTATCTATCTTATCTGTCTATCTATTATCTATTTCTTTATTGCCCCACGCACATTCTTGAACATTTACCGAACTGCGGGATTCGTGGGGCGGATTTTTTGAGCCGCTTTGTGAATGACCGTGTTTGTCACACGGCGAACGCTCCGTTTCTTCTTCCTTTTGCTTGCGGGGTACTTCGTAAAAATCGTAGGTGTTGCCATTTCGCTTGACCAAGTAGCCCTCTTGGATGAAAAGGTTTAAATATTTGTGGAAAGTGGTCTTTTTAATGCCTGCTTCTGCCTCCGCCGCTTGTGACAATGCCATTTCATAATCGTTTGCATTTTTGGCAAGGTAGAGATAGAGTTGCAAGGCATAAACCCCGTATTTCTTGTTGACTTCCATCCAGTGTTCATTTTTGATTTGCAGAAAATCCCTATCGGGCTTGTCCTTGTGAATGACGATGATTTTCTAATTTGGGACTGTGTGCATCTGTAAAATCTCCTTTATTCTTTAATTTCTATAAATATAATAACAAAATTAAAGAATAAAGTAAAACCGTCCGCCGTAATGCGGAAAATGGAACTTGTGCGCTGACCGTTTGGCAAACTGCCGCAGTTCTCTTTCTTTTGCTTCAACGGTGACGGTGATATAAACAGGACTTCATGGGGCGGTAAGCCTAACCAAACGGATATTCTCTCGCGCGTGGCCAGTTGTCCCGAATCCCACCCCGTACCTCTGCCGCCGAATAAGAACAAGAGGACAGAGTTTGCGGCTCTGTCCTCTTGCTTGAATTATAGGTTGAATGCAGCGGCGTATTTCTCCGTAGCCGCCCGCATCTGCCGCAGGTCAGACTTTACATAGAAGTTCAGGGTTGTGCTGGCGTCTGCGTGGCCTAAAATCTCCTGTACGCTCTTGATGTCCGCCCCTTGCGCCAGCAGCAGGGTGGCACAGGAATGGCGCAGGTCATGGGGAGAAAGGTCAGGAAAGCCATTGTTCTTCATAAAGCGTTTGACGCGTCTTGTAACGGAGTTTGGGTCACGCGGCAGGAAGATATTTTCTTTGTTGGGAAAGAGAAATGCATCTTTTAAGATGGCATTCGGATGCTGGTTTTGAATCTGCTTTTTGTATTGCTGGAGCAATGCCAAGGTGCTTGGAATCACCGGAATTGTGCGAATGCTGTTCACGGTTTTGGGTGTGCTGATGACTACGCCGCTTTCCGGTGTGCAGGCAATGCTTCGCTCAATCCGAATCGTGCTTTCGAGTTCGTCAATGTCGCCCCATTTCAGTCCCATACATTCACCCCGCCGTATGCCTGTTGTTATCAGCAGTTGCAGTATACAGTGAAAGTCCAGTGTACAATCAGGCAGCAACTTGAAAAGTTTTGCCGCCTGTTCTGCGGTCAATGCGTCAACGGGCTTTTTCTCTTTCTTGGGTGCGCTGACCTTTCGCATTGGATTTTGCGCTATCATTTCCTGTTGTTCGGCGTAGCCAAATATCAAATTGAGCGTTCCGTATAGGTGACGCAGTGTTTTGGCGGAAAGGGGCTTGCCCTGTTTTCCCTTGTACTCTGTGCGGAGATAGGCAAGATATTTTTGAATATCAATAGGGCTGATTTCCTGCAAGACTGCCCCGTTGAAATATTCACTTATCATGCGTGTCATATTTTTGTAAAAGGCCACTGTATTCGGCTTGTCATTCTCACCGCGTACCCGCAGGACAAACCATGTATCGTTTACGAATGATAGAAAATCGTCCCGCCGCTTATCAGGAGGTAAACGGTATGCGCTTCCTTGTTCCTTTTGTTTTTGATACTCTGCACGGTTTTCCTCTTCCCACGCATCTGCCGCGCGTTCTGCCGCTTTTTTTGCCTTGGCCGCAGTCAAGCCCGCTGGCGGCGTCCATGTTGTGTATTTGCGGATTTGCCTGCCGCGCACGTCACGTTCCATACAGGCGGTAAAGCGGTAAGAAATAACTTTCCCATTCTTTGTGTTTTCCCGGATATTTGCCATTAAAATACACCCTTTCTTTTCCGATGTATCAATGGCTTTCGTATGTGCTTTTGAGAAATTGTGCGCTTTTTTGTGCGCTTTTGAAAATTGCACACAATCTCAATCACTGTATTTTTCTTGAAAAAGTTGCAAAAAAGCCTTGAAATCGTAAGATTTCAAGGCTTTTTACTGGTCCGAGTGGCGGGAGTCGAACCCACGGCCTCATGGACCCGAACCATGCGCGCTACCAACTGCGCTACACCCGGATACAGCTTTACCATTATACGGTATCCGGTTCGGGATGTCAAGGCATATTGCGGAAAATCCCCGCATAGAGTTGAAAGAATTCAACGATGGGGGGCAGGAAGGATGACGGCAAGGCGGTCAGGGCGGCGGACAGCCGCATCGGTTGGCAGAAAAAGAACGGTGGCGCGTCAGATGGGACGCCGTCAGTCCGGAAAAACGGACGCCCTGTCGGCGGCGGAGCGTTTGCGGCTCATCCGTCTGGTGACCTGCGGCGGCATTTTCGTGCTGCTGGTGGCGGCGAAGCTGCTGCTGCCGGGAAGGATGGCGGGCGTCAGCCAAAAGCTGTCGGAAGCCATGACCCGGAGCGTCGATGTGCAGGCGGTATTTTCCGCTGTGGGCGGGCTGTTTACCAAGGATGGGACCCCGGCGGAGGCGGCGGACGAGGTGTACCGGGCCGTGTTCCATCCGGAGGGCGCGGAGACCCGGCAGACCGCCGCCCGGACAGCGGACGGCGCGGCACTGACGGAGCTGCGGAACTGGCGGGATGCAGAGCCGTTGAACACGATCCCGCCTGCGGGAGAGGACCCGGCTCCGGAGGAGCTGGAGACGATGGACCTTGTGCTCTATTCCGACGAGGATTTGCCGGAAAACGTCAGTATGCGGCAGGCGATTTTGGGTTTCGACCACGAGACGCCGGTAAAGGGCGTGCTGTCCTCAAATTTCGGCTACCGGGATCACCCCTTGGAGGGGACGGAGCGGTTTCACTACGGCGTGGATCTGGCGGCGGATACCGGTACGGCCATCGCCTGCTTTGCCGATGGCACCGTTACGGCGGTAGGGGAGAGCAGCAGCTACGGAAAATACTGCACCGTCACCCACGCTAACGGCTGCGCCACCCTGTATGCTCACTGCGGACGGATCTCCGTGTCCTCCGGCGCGGCGGTAAAAAAGGGAGAGAAGCTGGGGGAGGTAGGAGAGACCGGCATGGCCACCGGGCCGCATCTGCATTTCGAGCTGCAAAAGGACGGGGTCTACCTGAACCCGATCTATTATGTGGAAACCGCCTGAGTGTACCGTCTCCGGCGGCTTTTTTCTGCTGGTGGGATGGTTCGCCCTCTGCTGCGGTTGGCAGACGGCGCTGACGGTGCTGGGGGCGGCAGCGTGGCACGAGTTCGGGCATCTGCTGGCTTTAAGGCTCTGCGGCGGGGAGGTCCGGCGGCTGCGGGTCGGCATGTTGGGAGCGGTGATCGAGGTCCGGGGGGCCATGGGCTACGGGCAGGAGTTGGCATCGGCTCTGGCGGGGCCGTTGGCGAATCTGCTGGCGGCTGCGATCCTCGGCAGGATGGGGTGTACTACGGCGGCGGGGGCCAACGGGGTGCTGTGCGCCTTCAATCTGCTGCCTGTCCGCCCGCTGGACGGCGGACGGGCGCTGTATCTCCTGCTGGCGTGGCTGGCCGGTCCCGGAACGGCGGAATGGGGCTGCCGGTGGGTGGGCATCTCCACGGCGCTGGCAGCGGCGTCCGGGACGGCGTGGCTGGTGTGGCGCACGGGGGGAAGCCTCTGGCTGCTCCCTGCCATAGTGGGGCTGCTGACGGCCGGGGCAGGCTGGCGGGATGACCGGTAAGGAGGAGCTATCTGTCACATTTTGCGGTTTAGCTTGAAAATTTACAGATTCTTAACTATAATAAAGGCACCATACCGTCAGCGGACATGTTTACCCCGGAGCTGACGGTGAGAAAGCACGAGGAATGGCTATGCGACCAGACGGAACGAGAGTACGGGATCTGACTGCCATCATGCAGGCGCTTCCTTATGTCATGCCAAAGCGGTATGACGCCCAGAACTGGGCGGAAGAAAATCTGGATGAGGACGCGATCCGGGACTATATCCGGGCAAAGCGGCGGGAGGGGCGGTCCGTGACCCACATGAGCCTGCTGGTGTCCGCCTATTACCGCGCAGTGCTGAAAAATCCAAAGATCAACTATTTCGTGATGAACCGGCGGATCTATAAGCGGAACCACTTCTGCTTCAGCTTTGTGATCCTGAAGACCCGGGCGGACGGCACGCCGGACGAGACCTCTCTGAAGGTGTATCTGGAACCGGAGGACACGGTGTTTACCGTGACAGAGAAGATCCGCTCCACCATTGAGAAGAACCAGAACGTCCGGCACAATAACGACACCGACCGGTTTGCGAAATTCGCCTTCGGTGTACCGGGTCTGGCCCGGGCGGTTTTTGGGCTGGCGGGCTTTCTGGATCGGCATGATCTGCTGCCCAAGTCTATCATTGAACTGAGCCCCTTCCATACCAGCCTGTTCGTGACGAATCTTGCCTCCATCAACACGCCCTGCATTTTCCACCACTGCTATGAGTTCGGCACCACCAGCGTGTTCGTCTGCATGGGGCGGCCCGTCCCCGACCCGCTGGCACCGGAGGGCGTCCGGAAGAAGATCATGCCTATGAGCGTTGTCATGGACGAGCGGATCGCCACCGGCATTGAGTATTCCCGCTTTTTCGCGGAGTTGTTCCGAAATCTCAAGCACCCGGAAAGTCTGGAAGAGCCCTTCAACAGTGTGTTGGCGGAAAAAGCGGCGGTAAAGTGAGGGAGCACATACAGTGAACAAAAGAACGAAAACCGCTCTGCGGCGGTGGTGCCTTTACGGGTGGACGTTTGCAAAATGGACCATGGCTGCGTCCGCCATCGGCGTGGTCTGCGGATTGATCGGGACCATGTTCCACTTCGGCGTCCATGAGGTAACGGCTTTCCGAGGAACGCACCCCTGGGTGCTGTATCTCCTGCCGTTGGCGGGCTTTGTGATCGTGAGCTTTTACAAGCTGACGGAGACGGACGGCTTGGGTACCGACGATATCATCGACGCGGTCCATGAAGGAAAGCGGCTGCCGATTTTGCTGCTGCCGGCTATCTTTTTCGGTACGGTCCTGACCCACCTGTGCGGCGGCAGCGCGGGACGGGAGGGCGCAGCCCTTCAGATGGGCGGCACCATCGGTCAGTGTATGGGCCGCACCTTCCGGCTGGATGACCGAGATCTCCGGGTGGCCACGCTGGCGGGTATGGCGGCGTTTTTCTCCGCCCTGTTCGGAACGCCGCTGGCGGCCACGGTGTTTGCCATCATGGTCATCAGCATCGGCGTGCTCTACCATGTGGCGCTGTATCCCAGCCTGTTGGCGGCGCTGGTGGCCTACGGCGTGTCCGTCCGTCTGGGGGTGGAGCCTACCCGCTTCACCGTGGCGGTGCCGGATCAGTCGGTAGGGATGTTCGTCCGGGTGGCGGCGCTGGGTGTGCTGTGCGCGCTGGTGTCCATCCTGTTCTGCAAACTGATGCACGGCGCGGGACACCTGATGAAGCGGATCAAAAACCCGTGGCTGCGGGTGATCTGCGGCGGCTTCGCCGTCATCGCCCTGACGTGGATATTCGGTACGGACTATAACGGCGCGGGCATGGACATCGTGACCCGGGCCATCGAGCAGGAGACCGTGGCGGTGCCCTGGGCCTTCCTGCTGAAGCTGGTTTTCACGGCGGTCACGCTGGCAGCGGGCTTCAAGGGCGGCGAGGTGGTACCCTCCTTCTTCGTGGGCGCGACCTTCGGCTGCGCAGTGTCCCCGCTGCTGGGTCTGCCGGTGGGCTTCGGCGCGGCGATTGGATTGGCTGCCGTATTCTGCGGCGTGACCAACTGCCCGGTGGCGTCCACGCTGCTGGCGGTGGAGCTGTTTGGCGCGGAGGGGATGCTGTATTTTGCCTTGGCCTGCTGCCTGAGCTATATGCTCTCCGGGTATCAGGGGCTGTATTCCAGCCAGACCATCCTCTATTCCAAGCTGAAGGCCCAGTTCATCAACGTCCATACCAACGCCTACCACGCCGGCGAGAAAACCGAATAAAACAAGTACCTCCCACGGTTTCCCCATAAATGAAGGGACACCGTGGGAGGTTTTTTGCATGATGGAAGAATAACGGCCCGCCCGCAAAGGCGGACTGAAACGGCCCCGTTCCTCATAGGATAGAGGAAGGGGGTGGTGGAATGACAAAGGAGGACTTTGATCCGCTGGCCTTTACCACAGCGGTGAACACCCTTGCCGTTGCCATCGCCCAGAATCTGAGCGAGGATGAGCTGGCGCTGCTGACGGCGGTGCTGGTGCAGCTTACCGGCACATTGACCACCATCACCGTCCAGCAGACCTTGTATGGAAAGCAGAAGGATGGCCAGACCTCGTAAGGTCTGGCCATCCTTGTGTTGCATAGTGCGTGATATAAAACTGCTTTACAGGAAAAACTTATTTCTCAAGCAGGCGGCGGGCCGTGTCCACGTTGACCTGTTCGATCTGCCGCAGCTTCTGCACGGCAGCAGCCTGTTCCTCTGGGGAGATAGGGGAACTGACCATGCGGTCGATCATGGCCTTGAGGGCATCCGCCGTCAGAGCGTCCAGATCCAGGAAGTTCTCCTGACCGATATACCGCAGGAAAGCGGAGACCTTGGGGTCATACACCACGCCTGCCAGAGGGATGCCCTGTCCGGCGGCGAAGATCAGCGCGTGGAGCCGCATGGACACCACTGCCTGCATCCGGGAAAGCGCGCCGATGATGGTCCCGGCGCTGCCCGCATCATCCAGAAAATAGTGGGGGATGTCCAGCCCTGCCGCGGCCAGCCGGCCGGCAACCGGGTCCAGATGCTTTTCCACGGCGGCGAACACCGGCGTCAGACTGTAGGTCTCATAGGCGTATTTCGCCGCCTGCGCGAACAGGGGGGCCTTGTCCTCAAAGCCCTTCCAATTCCGCAGAGCGAAGCACAGGTACTTCCCGTGGGTCGGGATGCCCGCCCGCAGCAGAACGCTGTCAATCTCATCCTCGCTGGCGGCGGGAAGGGTCAGAGCTGGGTCCGCCGTCAGGAGGATCTCCGGTTTTGTCACGCCCATGGACTGCAATTCCTTCAGGGAGTCCGGCTCCCGGAGGGTGATGACGTCCACGCTGGCGTTCAGCACGCTGGCCGCCAGCTTCCGGTGCTGTTCCCGGAGAACGGGGCCGATGCCGCAGCCGTACATCTGTACCTTGCAGCCCGCCTTGTGGGCAGCCTGAATGTTATGGAGATAGAACCACAGGGACCGACGGGAGGTGACGTCCTGAATGAGGCTGCCGCCGCCGTTGATATACAGCCCCGCGTGGCGCATGGCCTTTTTCCAGGTGCCCACGTCCATCCGACCCGCCGTCCGCACCCGGTAGGTCAGGCGGGTGGCCTTGGGGTCCTTGGTGAGAACGGTAATAGGCATGTCCGGATCAATGGAGCGCATCTCCTGCAAAATGGCCTCCAAAATGGCGTCGTCGCCGGCGTTGCCCCGGCCGTAAGCACCGCAGATCACCACACCGTCCCGGTCCCGCTTGGGACGGTTGTGGCGGCGGATGATCTCCTCGTAAATATGGAGCTGGGTGTCCACGGTGCTTTGGATGGAGAACTTGGCGGAGGCTTTTTCATAGAGCTTCTCGCCCATCTCCCGACGCAGAGCGTCCCCGTTGCCCAGCGCGGCCAGATAGCGCCCTAACGTCTGCCAGTCGCCGGGGGTAAAGAGGTATCCGTTTACATCCTGATCGATGAGATAGGGGATGCCGCCCACGGCGGTGGCCACCGTGGCCAGATGGAACCGGGCACCCTCCGTCAGGGCGTAGGGGAAGGTCTCGGAGAGGGAGGTCAGGGCGTTGACATCCAGCGCGGAATAGAAGCGGTCCATACCGCCGCTGATCCAGCCGGCGAAGGTGACCTCCTTTTCCACGCCCAGTTCCTTTGCCAGATCCTCCAGCTTCTGCCGCTCCTCGCCGTCCCCGGCGATGACCAGCCGCAGCCGGGGGCAGGACTTGTGTCCCTCCGCAAAGCCCCGGATCAGGGTGGACATATCCTTGACGGGGTTCAGCCGGGCGGCGATGCCCACCACCACGCTGTTTTCCTCCACGTCGGCCCCCAGTCCCCGGAGGTAGGCCAGTCGGTCCCCCTGAGACGGCGCAGGGGTGAAGTCGATGCCGTTGTAGATGGCGTAGAACCGGTCGGGGGGGAAGCCCCGGTCAATGAGCAGGTCCACCATGGCGTCGGACACACCGATGCGGTAGTCCAGATGCCGGAGCGCCCAGGCATTGATGGCCCCGAAGGTGAGCCGGGCGAAGGGGCGGCCCATGTAGTCCAGCTTGTAGTCGCTGTGGACGGTGGATACCACAGGCAGGCCCGTGGGCTTTCGCAGCAGCGCCCCGATCATATTGGCCCGGCTGCCGTGACAGTGGATCAGCTGATACCCTCCCTGCCGGATGTAGGCCGCCAGCTCCCGCCGCAGATGGGGAATGTTGTTCCCGCCGCAGATCATGGTGGGGATCCCCATGGCCCGGGCCTCCTCGGCAAAGGGACCGTCCCGGAAGCAGACCAGCTGGGCGGTGATGGTTTTGTTCAGATTTTGCAGCAGACTCAGCACATGGGTCTTGGCCCCGCCGGAATCGCCGCCGCTGATGAGATGGATGACCTTCATAAAAGCGCCTCCAAAAAAATCCTTGTGAAATAGCGGAAAATATTATACAATAGAGAACGCGAAATGTCTACCAAGGAAAAATCGGGCCAAGCCCGTTACGGAGGAAATCATGGAACAGAAAGCAAAACGCATCGGAAAGCTGAATATCATCGACCTCATCGCCATTGTGCTGATCGTGGCGGTGCTGGCACTGGCGGCCTGGAAATTCATCGGAAAAAACGGGGACAGCATCAGCTATGACCGGCCCCAGACAAAAGTCACCTATCAGGTGAAGGTGGAGGGCGTGGCCCCGGAACTGTATGAAAACTGTCAGGCCCATCTGCCGTCTCCGCTGATGGCCTCCGGTGCGCTGGTGGGCGGCCAGATCGAGGCCGTGGAGAAGGAGACCTATCAGGTGCTGGATGCCAATGGAAACTGGGTCACGGACCCGGACCATGTGACGTTGATCTTCACCGTGACCACCACCACCCCTACCGCCGAGGTCATGACCACCAAGGTGGGCGATCAGGAGGTCCGCATCGGCAAGACCGATTATATCCTCAAGAGCGAGTATATCGAATTTTCTGACGGTACCATTACCAATGTCATCTGGGGCGACTGACGGCCCTTTCCGAAGGGCACACGGCTTCCAGTCCGTGTGTCTTTTTGTTCGACAAGTCATTTACCCAACGGAAATATGAATCAAAAGGAGAATTTCAGCTATGTATTGCACGAAGAAAATCACATCTGATCTGATTTGGCTGGGCGGCTCGGACCGCCGGCTGGCCCTGTTTGAAAATGTATATCCCATCCCCCGGGGCGTCTCCTACAACGCCTATCTGATCCAGGATGAAAAGACGGCCCTGCTGGATACGGTGGATCAGGCCATCGCGGAGCGGTTCTTTGAGAATCTGGAACACGCCCTGCAGGGCAAGCCTCTGAATTATGTGATCGTCAACCACATGGAGCCGGATCACGCTGCCACGCTGGGAACGGTCCTGAGCCGCTACCCGGAGGCCACCGTCATCGGCAACGCCAAGACCCTGCCCATGATCAAGCAGTTCTTCCCCATGGAGGTGGAGGGCCGCTTCCAGGCGGTGAAGGAGGGGGATACCCTGTCCCTGGGCCGCCACGAGCTGACCTTTGTCATGGCCCCGCTGGTCCACTGGCCGGAGGTCATGATGACCTATGATACCACGGAGAAGACCCTGTTCAGCGCCGACGCCTTCGGTACCTTCGGCGCTATGGACGGCAACATTTTTGCCGATGAGGTGAACTTTGAGCGGGAATGGCTGGACGACGCCCGTCGGTATTACACCAACATCGTGGGCAAATACGGCACGCCGGTGCAGAACGTGCTGAAAAAGGCGGCAGGACTGGATATTCAGTACCTCTGCCCCCTCCACGGTCCCATCTGGCGGGAGAACATCGGCTGGTTCCTGGAAAAGTATAAGCGCTGGAGCACCTACACGCCGGAGGCGTGGACAGCCGCTATTTTCTGCGGCTCCATCTACGGCCACACGGAAAACGCCTGCGAGATTCTGGCCTCCCGTCTGGCGGAAAAGGGCGTGCGGCACGTGCGAATCTTCGACGTGTCCCACACCGACGTATCCGAGCAGGTCAGCGCCGCGTTCCAGTGCAGCCATCTGGTGTTTGCCAGCGCCACCTACAACGGCGGCATCTACACCCCCATGGAGACACTGCTGCTGGAACTGAAGGCCCACGCACTCCAGAACCGCACCGTGGCCCTCATTGAAAACGGCAGCTGGGGCCCTGCAGCCGCCCGGCTCATGGCCAAGCACCTGGAGGAGATGAAGGGCATGGAGCAGATCGCACCGCCCATCACCATCCGCTCCGCCGTGAAGGAGGAGCAGTACCGGAAACTGGAAGAGCTGGCCGACCTGATTGCCGCTGACATCGCAGCCGAAGAATAAGCGAAAACCCCCGTCTCCGCTTCTCGCGGAGACGGGGGTTCATTTTGGAATGAGGACATCAATCAGTCCCGCGGCATTTTTGCCGCGGGACTGGTTTTGCGGATTTACAGCAGGATGATCCCGGCTTCCTCACATTTTTTCATGGTCTCGGCGTCCCAGATGCTGGCCTGAACCTCGCCGATGTGGCAGTTGCCGATCATCAGCATGCAGAGGCGGCTCTGGCCGATGCCGCCGCCGATGGTCTGTGGCAGCTCGCCGTTCAGCAGCATCTTGTGGAAGGGCAGCTCCGCCCGTTCCTCGCACCCGGCCAGCTTCAACTGGCGGGCCATGGATTCCTCATCCACCCGGATGCCCATGGAGGAGATCTCAAAGGACCGCTCCAGAATGGGGTTCCACATGAGAATGTCACCGTTGAGGGCCCAGTCGTCATAGTCGGGGGCACGGCCGTCATGCTTTTCGCCGGATCTCAGCTTGCCGCCGATCTGCATGAGGAACACGGTGTGGTGCTCGGCGCAGATGGCATGCTCCCGCTCCTTGGGGGTCTTGTCCGGCCAGCGGTCCTCCAGCTCCTGGGTGGTGACGAAGTACACCTCCCGGTCCAGCTTTACCCGCAGGCTGGGGAAGGCCACGTTCAGCGCGTCGCTGGTTTCGCACACGGCGGCAACGATGGCCCGGACGGTGGCCTTCAGATAGGCCTCGTTCCGGTCCTCCCGGGAGATGATCTTCTCCCAGTCCCACTGGTCCACATAGACGGAGTGGATGTTGTCCAGATCCTCCTCGTCCCGGCGGATGGCGTTCATATCGGTGTAAAGGCCCTTGCCCTCGTGGAAGCCGTAGCGCTTCAGGGCCAGACGCTTCCATTTGGCCAGAGAGTGGACCACCTCGGCGTCCTTGCCCCCAACGCCGGGGATGTCGAACCGGACGGGACGCTCCGTGCCGTTCAGGTTGTCGTTCAGACCGGAATCGGAAGTGACAAACAGGGGGGCGGACACCCGGCGCAGGTTCAGGGCATTGGAGAGGTTGGTCTGAAAGGATTCTTTGATAAAGGCGATGGCCCGCTGCAGCTCATAATTAGGCAGGGGGGCCTTGTAGCCCTGGGGGATCACAAGATTGCTCATAGAAAGGCTCCTTCTTTCTCGGTTAGTTCAGCTTGTCCAGACCCAGACGCAGACGGCGCAGAGTCTCGTCCCGTCCCAGCAGGTGGCAGATCTCCACGGCACCGCCGGGCGTCACCAGCTTGCCGGCTGCGGCAATGCGGACAGGCCACATCAGCGTGGCGTTCTTGACCTCCAGCTTGGTAGCCAGATCAATGAGGGTATCGTGGATCGCGTCCACAGTCCAGTCGGAAACGGCTTCCAGAGCGGGGATGGCGGCCTCCAGCATAGCCTTGGAGACCTCGGCGTTGGTCTTGGACTTCTTGTTGGTGAAGAACTCCACGTCATAATCGGGCAATGCGTCGAAGAAATCGACCTTTTCGGGAATGTCCGTTAGCTTTTCGCACCGGGCCTGCAGCAGCGCGGCGATGCCGGCGGCGTCGATGGCGGGGTTCTTCACCGCCTGACGGATGTAAGGCTCCGCAACCTCCGCAAAGGCGGCAGGCT
>ERZ827512.1319-NODE-1319-length-25349-cov-27.033289_pt1 | contig 25349 bp, 21 predicted proteins | sample MGYA00519916_ERZ827512 | MGnify/ENA primary metagenome ERZ827512 (study PRJEB31778, sample SAMEA3449335) | human gut metagenome | biome: human gut; feature: human-associated habitat; material: faeces | place: United Kingdom | collected 2010/2012 ... | reverse complement strand
ATTGTAAATTTTCCATTAAAAAAAGTGAAATATTAACCTTTCACATGCAAAAAAGGGGCGATTTGCAGGGATTAGTGAAAGGACTTTTTCATACCGGCAAAAAATCCTTTCCTGTCAGCCACTCTCCCCGAACAATAAATCGAGAGCCTTTTGGCCCTACCGGTCAAACAGGGGCGCCGGTTTTGCTTTTCGAAAAGCTCACTCATCTCAGCAGACCTCATCGGGCAATTTGGGGGTCTGCCCCAGCGGGAACCTGCCTCCCATCAGCACCTTGAAAACTAAATAAAACACAAACAAGCATTGCCGCCGAAGACCGGTTATCCGGTGCTGCGGCGGTGGGAACAGAGTGTGATTTTTTAGCTGGCGGTGGGTCCTTAATTAAAGCGGCTCATGGCTTCCTCCGGCTTGCCCTGCATGATGAGGATACAGGCTTCGGCGGTATTTTGCAGCAGGGGATACAGGGCTTTGCCCTCCGCTTCGGTAAATTGTCCCAGCACCCAATCGGCCAGGTCATATTCCGGGTTCGGTTTGGCCCCCACGCCAAATTTAATGCGGGGGAAATTATCGCTGCCCAGCTTGAGGATGATATCCTTGAGGCCATTGTGGCCGCCGGCGGAGCCTTTGGTGCGGATGCGCATTTTGCCCACCGGCAGGCTGATATCGTCCGAAAGGACAATAAGCCGCTCCGGGGGGAGCTTATAGAACCGCATGGCCTCCTGCACGGCCTGCCCGGAAAGATTCATGTAGGTGGCGGGCTTCATCAGCAGGATATGCCGGCCATCCAGCATGGCCTCACCGGTCATGGCATGGAAGCGGGAGCGTTCCACGGCGGCGCCGCAGTCCTTGGCCAGGACATCCAGCGCGCAGAAGCCGATATTATGCCGGGTATTGCCGTATTTGCTGCCGGGGTTGCCCAGCCCGCAGACGATAAATTCCACCGGACCATGGACCGGGATTGATGCTGCGGCCGGCTGTTTTTTCTTAAAAAATCCCATATAGCCTCCTTGGGAGAGAAACGGCAGGAGAGAACGGTTCTCTCCTGCCAAAGCATACCATAAAAATTCGGGGGAAATCAAGTGAAAAGCGGGGAGACGGGCTTGTCCTCATAGATGCGGCTGATGGCCTCGGCAAAGACGGGGGCGACAGAGAGCATCTTGATGCGGGCGGCTTCGGAGCCTTCCTTGGCGGGGATGGTATCCAGGAACACTGTTTCGGTAATGACGCTATCGGTGAGGCGCTGGAGGGCCGGGCCGGAAAGAACGCCGTGGGTAGCGCAGGCATAAACCTCCTTGGCGCCGCCCAGCTTGATGAGGGCTTCGGCGCCGTGGCAGAGGGTACCGGCGGTATCCACCATATCATCCACCAGCACTACGGTCTTGCCGTGAACATCACCGATGATATTCATGACCTCGCTGACATTGGCGCGGGGACGGCGCTTATCAATGATGGCCAGGGGGCAATCCAGCCGCTCGGCAAACTTACGCGCACGGGTGACGGAGCCCAGATCGGGGGAAACGACGGCGATCTCCTCGCGGGGGAGGTTCTTGAACTTTTCGACAAAATAGGGGGCCAGAATGGGGGTACCCATCAGGTGATCCACCGGGATATTGAAGAAGCCCTGAATCTGTGCCACATGGAGGTCCATGCTGAGGACACGGTCGGCACCGGCGACAGAGATGAGATCGGCCACCAGCTTGGCGGAGATCGGATCGCGGGCCTTGGCCTTTCTATCCTGGCGGGCGTAGCCGTAGTAGGGAACGACGGCGGTGATGCGGCCGGCGGAAGCGCGCTTGAGGGCATCGATCATGATGAGCAGCTCCATCAAATTATTATTGACGGGGCCGCAGGTGGACTGGACAACGAACACATCGGAGCCGCGGACCGATTCCTCGATGGAGATGGAGACTTCGCCATCGGCAAACGCGCCGACGGTGCAGCGGCCCAGCGGCAGGCCCATGGCGGCGGCGATGTCCTCCGCCAGCTTTTTGTTGGAATTGCAGGCGAAGATCTTGATGTCTTTTCCGTGGATACTTTTCATGGTTTTTCTACTCCCTACTGATGATATTGAATTTTATATGGTCAACACCGGGTGGTGTGTGTTCCCGTGGGGAAGAGAGGCTTTTCCGGGAAGAAAGGCGAGCAAAAGATTTATTTAGGGCAAATTTGTGGGCGCCTGGCGGCGGGGCGGAGCCTTTTGCAACGGCATAGTTTGTACCGCTTGCCGCGGGGGCTGCTTTTTTCGGATGAAAGTGTGTAAAAAAATTTTTGGATCAAGATGGTGGTCGCCTTCGGCGTCGCGGAGTCACCGGAGGGTGACAGCCTGTACGCCTACCCGGCGAGGGAAAGTTTGTGGTCGCCTAACGGCGTCGCGAAGATTATGCAGGGTGCAAAGCCGGTACGGCTCGCCGCCGAGGCGTTCCTTTTGTTCGTACAAAAGGAACCAAAATACGCTTGGGGCTGTGCCCCAAGACCCCCTAACGCTCAAGCTGCGGCTGGATACGAACGATGTAAACATCGTCCGTACGGCGCCGCAGATACGCTCTCAAGGTGCCTGCGGCGCATTTTATTTTGGATTTTGCAGGGACTGAATTAAAAATCAACCTTATAAGCGTCGTCTAGCCCCAGATCCGGGAGGTCGTAGACCTTCCGGTCGGGGCGTACCGACGCGTTACGGGTTTTTAGGGCGGAGCCCTGAATGACTTTTGCCTACTTTTCTTCATAGAAAAGTAGGGCCCCGGCGGCGAGCCGTACTAACCAAGTTTTCTAAAAGGCTTGCGCCGCCGTTAGGCGATATCCCGCTATTACCTAACGGGTCGCGGGGGTTGGGGCGCGGGACTGCGATTTGCCGAGGAGGCGTCCCCGCCGGAGGCGGAACCTTATTTTTTCTCCCGGCGGAAGCGGCGGGCCAGGCCGGGCTTGACGGTCTGCTCGGCGCGGGCGATGAGCATGGCGTCCTCGGGGACATCCCGGGTGACGGTGGCCCCGGCGGCGGTGTAGGCGCCGGCCCCGATGGTGACGGGGGCGACGAGATTGGTATTGCAGCCGAGGAAAGCGCCATCGCCGATGGTGGTGCGGAACTTTTCCTTGCCGTTAAAATTGGCGATGGCCACACCGCAGCCGAAATTCACCCCGCTGCCGCAGTCGGTATCGCCGACATAGGTGAGGTGGGCAATGGCGGTCTTTTGGCCAATATGGGAGTTTTTGACCTCCACGAAGTCGCCGATTTTGCACCCCGCGGCGATGTGGCAGCCGGGGCGGACCTGAGAAAACGGCCCGATGGAGACATTCTCCTCCAGGGTGGATTCGGTGATGTAGGTGTTTTTGACGATGCAGTTTTTGCCGATGACGGCATCGGTGAGGACACTGCCGGGGCCGATGACCGAGCCGGCAGCGATGGTGGTATTGCCCCGCAGGATGCAGCCCGGCAGGATGGTGGCGCCGGGGGCGACGCGGACGGTTTCCTCGATGAGGATGCCATCCCACAGGGGGATGGAAACGCCGGAGGCCTCCAGCGCGGTGAGCAGCGCCTCGCGGGCGGGGTCGGTTTTGGGCATGGGGATTCTCCTTTTCTGATGAATTAGGAGGGGGAGGGGGCACCGCAAGGCGGCAAGGGCTATGACCCGCCAAGGGCGGCGGCGGGCCGCAGGCCGCACGGGGACATTATCTATTTAATATTATGGGCTGTTTGGCGGGCTTTTGCAAGGGGAGAAGCGGCTAAAGAGGGAGAAAAAATGCCGCCGCCGGGCGGGAAAATTAGGCGTTATCCACAGAGGAAAGGAGAGCTTTGGCCTGGGAAGGGGGGGAATAAGGCATTTTTGCAGCAACTTATAGGAGAAATCCTATGAAAACAGACCGAAAATCTATCAAAAAAACTGTGGCATTCGCATGAAAGCGTGTTATAATAATAACAATGGTGCCAATGCGCCAATGTGCCGGACAGGCATTTCCCCCGTAGCCTGACCGGAGAATTTAATTTATCCAAGGAGGACAACGCTAAAATGTTTGGGAAGAAACACGCTGCGGAAAGCGGCAAGAAAAAGTACCTCTATATGTTTGAAGAGGGCAACAAGGACATGCGTGAGCTGCTGGGCGGCAAGGGCGCCAACCTGGCCGAGATGACCAATGCCGGCATGCCCGTGCCCCCCGGATTTACCATTACCACCGAGGCCTGCACCCAGTACTACACCGATGGCCGCCAGATCAATGAGGATATCATGGCTGACATCTTTGTATACCTGGAGAAGCTGGAAAAGAAGGTTGGCAAGAAGTTTGGCGATGTGGAGAGCCCCCTGCTGGTCTCCGTGCGTTCCGGCGCCCGCGCTTCCATGCCCGGCATGATGGATACCATCCTGAATCTTGGCCTGAACGACGAATCCGTACAGGGCCTGGCCAAGCAGACCAACAACCCCCGCTTTGCTTACGACAGCTATCGCCGTTTCATCCAGATGTTCTCCGATGTTGTTATGGAGCTTTCCAAGAAGCGCTTCGAGGAGATCATTGACGAGCTGAAGGAAAAGAAGGGCGTAAAGAACGATGTAGACCTGGACACCGAGGACATGAAGGAGCTGGTGGTCCGCTTCAAGGAGTTCTACAAGAAGGAAAAGGGCGAGGATTTCCCCCAGGACCCCAAGGTACAGCTTATCGAGGCTGTCAAGGCCGTATTCCGCAGCTGGGACAACCCCCGCGCCAATGTTTATCGCCGCATGAACGAGATCCCCTACGACTGGGGCACCGCCGTCAATGTTCAGTCCATGGCCTTCGGCAACAGCGGCAACACCAGCGGCACCGGCGTAGCCTTTACCCGTAACCCCGCCACCGGTGAGAAGGCGCTGTTCGGCGAGTACCTCATCAACGCCCAGGGCGAGGATGTAGTAGCCGGTATCCGTACTCCTTCCCCCATCAGCAAGCTGGCGGAGGAGATGCCTGAGGTTTATAAGCAGTTTGTGGACATTGCCTCCCGTTTGGAGAAGCATTACCGCGATATGCAGGATATGGAGTTCACCATTGAGAACGGCAAGCTGTATATGCTGCAGACCCGTAACGGCAAGCGCACCGCTGCCGCCGCCCTGAAGATCGCCGTTGACCTGGTGGACGAGGGCATGATCACCGAGAAAGAGGCTGTGCTGCGCGTAGAGCCCAAGCAGCTGGACAGCCTGCTGCATCCCCAGTTTGACGCTGAGGCGCTGAAGAAGGCCGAGGTCATCGGCAAGGGCCTGGCGGCTTCCCCCGGCGCTGCCTGCGGCCAGGTGGTATTCACCGCTGAGGATGCCAAGAACGCCGTAGAGAGCGGCAAGATGAAGAAGGTCATCCTGGTCCGTCTGGAGACCTCCCCCGAGGATATCGAGGGCATGGTGGTTTCTCAGGGCATCCTGACCGTGCGCGGCGGTATGACCAGCCACGCCGCCGTAGTAGCCCGCGGCATGGGCACCTGCTGTGTTTCCGGCTGCGGCGATATCAATGTAGACTATGACAACAAGCAGTTCACCCTGGGCGGCAAGACCTACCACGAGGGCGACTGGCTTTCCATCGATGGTTCCACTGGCTGCATTTACGGCGAGGCCATCCCCACCACCGATGCGACCATTTCCGGCGATTTCGGCCGCTTTATGGGCTGGGCTGACAGCGTTCGCCGTCTGAAGGTCTTTACCAACGCCGATAACCCCCGCGATGCCAAGCATGCCGTTGACTTTGGCGCTGAGGGCATTGGCCTGTGCCGTACCGAGCACATGTTCTTTGAGGGCGACCGCATCAAGGCGGTCCGTGAGATGATCGTTGCCCGCACCGTAGAGGCGCGCCGCGCCGCTCTGGCCAAGATCGAGCCCTATCAGGAGGGCGACTTTGAGGCCATGTACATGGTAATGGGCGAGCGTCCCATGACCATCCGTTACCTGGATCCCCCTCTGCATGAGTTCCTGCCCACCAAGGAAGAGGACATTGTGGAGATCGCCGGCGAGCTGAACATGAGCGTGGACGAGCTGAAGGCCGTTATCGCTTCCCTGCACGAGTTCAACCCGATGATGGGCCACCGCGGCTGCCGTCTGGCGGTTTCCTTCCCTGAGATCGCCGAGATGCAGACCACCGCTGTGATCAAGGCTGCCATCTCCGCCTCCAAGAAGCTGGGCACCATGATCACTCCTCACATCATGATCCCGCTGGTAGGCGAGGTGAAAGAGCTGAAGTTCGTTAAGGATATCGTAGTAGAGACTGCCGATAAGCTGATTGCCGAGGCAGGCGTGGACATGAAGTACGAAGTAGGCACCATGATCGAGATTCCCCGCGCGGCCCTGACCGCCGACGAGATTGCGACCGAGGCGGACTTCTTCTCCTTCGGCACCAACGACCTGACCCAGATGACCTTCGGCTTCAGCCGCGACGATGCCGGTAAGTTCCTCAATTATTACTATGAGAACAAGATCTACGAGAGCGATCCCTTTGCCCATCTGGACCAGAAGGGCGTTGGCAAGCTCATCGAGATGAGCGTGAAGCTGGGCCGCCAGACCCGTCCCAACCTGGGCCTGGGCATCTGCGGCGAGCACGGCGGCGACCCCACCAGCGTGGAGTTCTGCGACCGTGTAGGCCTGGACTATGTTTCCTGCTCTCCCTTCCGTGTACCGATCGCCCGTCTGGCTGCCGCGCAGGCTGCCATCAAGGCCGGGAAATAAGCCGCAACAGAAAAACGACCACCCCCATCCGGGAGACCGGGTGGGGGTGGTTTTTTGCTTTGCGCTGCGGGGGAGAATTTGCTATAATGAAGAAGCAAGATACACAAGAACAGGAGAAACGGGGAGGAGCGGCCCATGGCGGAGCAGACAACGACCAAAAAGAAGGGACTGAAGAAAGGCTGGAGAATCGTGCTGGGGATTCTGGCGGGGTTGATCCTCCTTTACGCGGTGCTGGGGGTACTGCCCCGGCGGGAGAACTATGCCCTGGCGAACCCGATGATGAAGGAGGGCGCGCTGCCGCTGCTGATCGCCCACGGCGGCGGGAATAAGGAGTTCCCGGATAATACACTGGAGGCTTTCTATAATGCATACAGCGTGGATAAAAATGCAATGATGGAGACCGATGTTTCCATTACCAGGGACGGGGTGGTCATCCTTTCTCACGATACGACGCTGGACCGCAAGACCAATGTGACCGGGAGGATCATCGACTGGAATTACAGCGACCTGATGGCGCAGAAGGTGGACTTTGGCTACACCAACCCCACCGAGGAGATGCAGCTGAGCGGAGAGCGGGTACGCTTTACCGATAGGGACGGGCGGCAAAAGACTCCGGCTGATGTGGAGTACCCTGATGGGGTGACGCCGAGGGACGAGGAGGTCTTCTTGGCGACGACACTGGAGGAGCTGCTGGCGGCCTTCCCGCAGAACCGCATCAATGTGGAGATAAAGCAGAGCGGAGAGACCGGCATGAAGGCCATGAAGGAGGTGCTGCGCCTGCTGGAGCAGTACGATGCCTGGGACCGGGTGGTGCTGGCCAGCTTCCACGATGAGATATACGAGGAGTACCAGCGGCTGCAAAAGGCCGGGGAGGTGCCGGAGAGCTTTATGTGCTCGCCGGGGGTAGGCGGCGTGGCAAAGTTCTACCTTTTGCAGGCAGTGAACGCGGATGTGTTCTTCGGCGACCAGATGTGCGTATTCCAGCTGCCGGTGAAGGCTTCCATCCTAAACCTGGCGACCGAGGCCTTTGTAAAGCGGATGCACAGCCACAACCTGGCGGTACACTACTGGACCATCAACGACCCGGAGGAGATGCGGTATCTCATTGGAATAGGGGCGGACGGCATTATGACCGATTACCCGCACCTTTTGAAAGAGGTTTATGATTCCTACGGGAAATGAGCAAAAGTGGAGAGCCCCCATCCGGGAGACCGGGTGGGGGTGCTTTTGCGGGGTGATGTTGGGGGCGAGAGGGGGCGCAGCCCCCGCCGCCGCAGGCGGCGGTAGTGGCCGGGCCCATGGGGTCCGCCACTTAGGCGGCGAAGCCGCCGGGCTGCGCCCCGAACCCGTGGCTTGTGCAGGCTCCGGGGGTCCGCAGGGCCTGACGCCGGCAGGCGGCTGCAGGCGGGGCGGAGCCCCGCCGAAACCGCTTGAAAAGGCGGTTTGCCCTGCGGGCCGTAGGGGCTTTTGCTTTAAGCAAACCTTTGTGCTGAATTTATAAAAATTTAATATTTGTCCCCTTGCAAATAGGGAAGAATAAGACTACACTAAATACAGCGGGTTCCTGTTTCCGACAGAGTTTTTCGCGCCGGGAATGGGGACTTTTTTGGCGTTTTTTTGCTCTTTTGGGAGGACAAGATGGTATTTTCCAGCCTGCTGTTTGTGTTTCTTTTTTTGGCGCTGAACCTGGTGAGCCAGGCGGCGCTGCGCGGCGCGCGACAGAAGAATATTGCCATGCTTCTCTTCTCGCTGGTGTTCTTCAGCTGGGCGGGACCGCGGTATGTGGTGCTGCTCCTGCTGGATACCGCCCTGTGCTGGTTTTTTGCTATCTGCATCGAGCGGGAGCCGCAGCGTAAAAAGCTGCACCTGAGCCTGTGCGTGGCGCTGGTGCTGCTGGTGCTGGGCATCTTTAAGTATACGGGCTTCCTGATGGGGAACCTGCAAAGCCTTTTCGGCTGGCCGGAAGTGATCCCGCAGATCGTGCTGCCGATCGGTATTTCGTTCTACACTTTCCAGCTAATCAGCTATGTGGTGGATGTATACCGCGGCGAGGTACGGGCCCAGAAGAAATACTGGATTCTGCTGCTGTATGCCAGCCTGTTCCACCAGTGCATTGCCGGGCCCATTGTGCGGTACCGGGATGTGGCGCAGGACCTGGCGAAGCGCCAGGTGCACGCGGAGGAAGTGAGCCGGGGCATCAGCCGTTTTACGGTGGGGCTGGCCAAAAAGGCGGTACTGGCCAATTCGGTGGCGGTGCTGGCTGACCGCTGGCTGCCCATGACCACCGAGGGGCTGGCGAAGATTCCGACGGCGGGACTGTGGCTGGGCGGGCTGTGCTATATGCTGCAGATCTACCTGGATTTTTCGGCTTATTCCGATATGGCCATCGGCATGGGGTTGATGTGCGGGTTCCATTATAAGGAGAATTTCAACTATCCCTATATCGCCTCCTCCGTCACCGATTTTTGGCGGCGGTGGCACATTTCGCTTTCCACCTTCTTCCGGGATTATGTGTATATCCCGCTGGGCGGCAACCGCCGGGGCAAGGGGCGGCAGCTCCTCAACCTGTTCATTGTGTGGGGCTTGACCGGCCTGTGGCATGGCGCCAGCTGGAACTATGTGCTGTGGGGACTGTACTTTTTCCTGTTTCTTGTCATTGAAAAATTCCTGCTGGGGGAGAAGCAGCAACGGATACCGGCGGTGCTGCGGCACCTCTTCCTGCTCATTATTGTATACTTCTGCTGGGTCATCTTCCGCTTCCGCGATGCGGCGGCGCTGGGCATGGCGCTGTGGGGACTCTTTGGCGGCGGGACGGCTGCGGCCGGTATGGCGGCGGGCCTCAGCCTGAAGAATAACATTTTCCTGCTGCTGGTGGCCTGTGTGGCCTGCACGCCGCTGACGGCAAAGCTGTGGCAGCGCTGGAAGGCGGCGGCCCAGGGGGACAGCGTCTTTGCCGGGAACCGGCTGCTGCGTGGCGCGGCTGCCGTATGGGAAGTGATCCATCCGGTTCTGCTGCTGCTGTTGGCGGCAATGGCGCTGGCCGGGGACAGCTACAATCCGTTCCTGTATTTCCAGTTCTGAGGAAAGAAAAGCCTGCGGGGGAAAGGCGGGGCGCAGCCCCTTTCGGCGAAGCCGAAAGCCGCGCGCGAAGCGCGCGGAGCCCGTCCTTCGGGCGGGCGGGCTGCGCCCCGATCCCCGCGGTTTTTGCGGATTGGCGGAGATGCAGGGATGATTTACCCGCGGTTTGCAGGGACCGGCCAAGACTGGAAACCGGCTTTTTAACGAGCCGATAAGCAGGGCAGAAACTATGCCCCCATACAAAGTATGAGTGGGGCGCGAAAAAGGAGGGAACGGGATGAAGCAAACGGATCGGGAGAGCAGGACCCGGTGGATAAAACTGACGGCGTTCTTTGGCGTGCTGGCGGTGCTGTGCGTCATTGGCATCTTTTTGCCCCGGCCCACCGAAAGTGAGATAGAGAAACGAAAGCTGACCGAGTTCCCGGCCTTTACCTGGGAAAGCTTCTGGAGTGGAAAGTGGTTTAGCGGGATAGATACCTGGTATGCCGATACCTACCCACTGCGGGAGCTGCTCATTGGCGGGAATAAGGTGGTACAGAGCCTTTACGGCATCCGCAGTGATGTGATAGTGGGCGGCGAAAATCAGGGTGAGGAGATCCCGGATATCGAAGGTGGGCAGGGAGAGCTGCCCACCCTGCCGAAAGATGATCCTGAAAATAAGACCGATGATCCCCAGCAGGATAACAATACCGAGCCGCCCCGCGATGGTAATGTAAACGCTGACGGCGAGATGATCAGCGGGATTTTCGTCAGTGGGAATGTGGGCTATGGACTTTATTATTTCCAGCAGGAGAATTCCGACTGGTACGCGGCTATCCTGAATGAGATGGATAAACGGCTGGCGGGCAAGGCTCAGCTATACAGCCTGGTTGCGCCGATCAATGGCGGTGTGCTGCTGAGTGATTCCTTGCAGAAGGAGCTGCATATCAGTAACCAGCGGGAGGCTATCCGGTATATTTACAGCCGCATGGCAGCGGATATCCGTGGGGTAGAGGTCTTTGACGCGCTGCGGGAGCATGTGAATGAGTATATCTACTTCCACACCGACCACCACTGGACGGCGCTGGGTGCTTACTACGCCTACACCCAGTATGCCAAGGCGGCTGGGTTGACCCCGCACATGCTGGATCAGTTTGAGCAGGTGGAGTTCCCGAACTTTTTGGGGACCTATTATTCAGTCAGCGGCATCACTTCGCTGGGGGCCAATCCCGATACGGTGATCGCCTACAAGCCGATGGGCACCAACAAAATGAAGATGACCATGACCGATGGCACCACCTACGACTGGTTCGTGGTGAATGATGTTTCCGGCTATGGCAGCAGCATGAAGTACGGGGCCTTTGCAGGCGGCGACCAGCCGTACAGCGTGGTGGAAAACCCGGAGATTACCGATGGTTCCGCCTGCCTGGTGATAAAGGACAGCTACGGCAACGCGCTGATCCCCTACCTGGTAGATCACTACCAGTACCTGTACTGGATCGATTTCCGGTACTACAAGGGTTCGATTTACGACCTGGTGGCGGAAAAGAACATCAAAGATGTCCTTGTACTGCAACAGATTTACAATACTGGTGACAGCGGCGCGCTGAAGAAATTGCAGGCGCTGGTCGAACGATAATTCATAATGATAGAACCCGCCCCGGTGTGGAAGCACCGGGGCGGGTTTTTGCGTGGGGAGGGTAGGCGCAGGGGAAAGGCCGGGGCGCAGCCCCCGCCGCCGCAGGCGGCGGAAAGCAGGCGGAGCCTGCTTGCTTCCGGCGGAGCCGGAAGGGGCTGCGCTCCGAGCCGGCGGTCTGCACTCGGCCGGGAAAAAGAAAGATCCCCCGGATAAGATGGCCCGGGGGAAAAGCGGAGCATAGATCAATCGGTGATGGGGGTGAAAACATTGTCCTTGCTGGTCTCGGCGACAATATCGGTGAGGTAGAAAGTAGCCTGAGTCAGGCCGGATTCCTCATTATACAGCTTGCGCAGGCTGGGAGAGACCTCAAACATATGGGCCTGTACCTCGGGACGCATATCAAAGTTGGCAACGCCCTTGACGCGGATGAAGCTGCCATCGGGGTTCATGGCGCAGATCTCCACATTGGGATTGGCCTTGACCTGCTTGTAGCTTTCCTTATGGGTGCCCATGCCGAAGTACAGCTTATCCTCGAAGATCATCATAAAGCCGAAGGGGCGCACGCGGGGCTTATCGCCATCACAGCTGGCAAAGAAGAAACCGTTGCATTCTTTGAGGTAATCGTAGATTTTCTGAATTTTGCTCATGAAAAAGTCCTCCTTAATTGGTGATACCTATATGGTATCACAAGAAAATGGGATAGTCAATGCAGGGATAATAAGAACAAAATGCGAACAAACTGCGGCCAAAATGCAGGAAGGCGTGCCGATAAGTTGCACAAAATTACATGAAAAGGAGAGAGAGCTGTCCCCCAATGGCGCACAGCGGACAAAATAAGAATCCGAGAGCGGAAAACACTTTAGCAAAATGAATGGCGGCCTGCAAATTCTTTTCGTCAAAATATACAAGTTGGAATGTTTTTAAGCGACAAAGCGACGAAAATGCAATAAAAAAATAGTAGCCAAATGAGAGAACGGTTGCTATAATACTACTAATATCTTCCCCCGGCGTACAAGTGTACGCCTTCGGAGGTACAATCCCATCATTCCATAAGGAGGAATAGAAAGATGAAAAAACTGATCGCGATTCTGCTGTGCCTGGTCATGGTCGTTTCCATGGTAGCCTGCGGCGGCGAAAAGAATCCCCCCCCCACCGATGAAAAAGTTATCACCATCGGCGTGTTTGAACCCACCTCCGGCCAGAACGGCGCCGGCGGTAAAAAAGAGATCCTCGGCATCCAGTACGCCAATTCTCTGTATCCCACCGTTACCATTGGCGGTGAGGAATACAAAATCGAGCTGACCTATGCCGATAACCAGTCCGATTCTTCCAAGGCGCCCACCGCTGCCCAGCAGCTGGTTTCCAAGGGCGTGACCGCTGTACTGGGTACCTATGGTTCCAGCTGCGCCATTGCCGGCGGCCCTTATTTTGAGCAGGCCAAGATTCCGGCGATCGGAACCTCCTGCACCAATCCCCAGGTTACCCAGGGCAATGACTATTACTTCCGAGTCTGCTTCATCGATCCCTTCCAGAGCGTAGCTGATGCGCAATTTGCCAAGAAGCAGGGCGTGACTAAGGCTGCCGTTATCACCGAGGCCGGTGACGACTACTCCGCCGGTCTGGGCACCTACTTTGTAAAGGCCTTTGAGGCGCTGGGCGGCGAGGTCGTGGAAGTCAACTTCCAGACCGGTGAGACCGACTTCTCTGGCACCATGGCCAGCCTGGCTTCTCAGGGCATTGAGGCCATCTTTGCCCCCACCTCCATCGAGACTGCTCCCTTTATCATCAAGCAGGCCCGTGAGGCTGGTATCAATGGCTGCATCCTGGCCTCCGATACCTGGGACGATGTTTCCATCATCCAGCGTGTAGTGGAAGCCGGCGCTTCCATTGACGGTGTTTACTTCTCCACCTTCTTCATTGAGGGCGATGACACCAACCCCGCTGCCAATGCCTTTGCCGAGGGCTTTAAGGCTTGGCTGAAAGAAGATTCCGCCCGCCTGACCGATAACTCCAACAGCGAAGAGATCTCCGCCGTGACTGCCTGCGGCTACGATGCCTACATGGCCATCTACTACGCCCTGGATAAGGCTCAGTCCACCGACGGCGCTACCCTGCGTGACGCTCTGGCCGCGCTGGATGTTCCCGGCCTGGTAACCGGCGACTTGAAGTTTGATGAGAACGGCGATGCCATCAAGAGCTACGCCATCATCAAGACTGCTACCACCGAGGGCTTTGTATTTGCCGATTCTGTTGCCATCGAGTAATAGCAAAAAAGCTGTAACAGCATGATGTAAAGCTACGGCTGCGCGGCGAGGGAGACCCACTGGGTTTCCCCCGCTGCGCTTGTGGCCGTTTAGAACAAACGGCATGGGTGCGGCGTTCTTTGCGAGGGCTTTGACCCGGCGATGGATGAAAGCCCCGGCAAAGGGGACCGCAGCGCCATTTTTCCCGGCATATCCTTTTTATTACGGAGGCAGTGTATATGCATGACTTTACCTACTACGCCCAGATATTGATCTCCGGATTGACCATCGGCAGCCTGTATGCGCTTATCGCCATCGGCTATACCATGGTTTACGGCATCCTGCGGCTCATCAATTTTGCCCACGGCGATATGTTCATGGTCGCGGGCTTCATCATGATCTATATCACTAGCTGGAGCAGCGGCTTTTTGGGGGCCGGCAGCATTGCTGTTGGTTTGATATTGACGCTGATCCTGACGGTGGTGCTGGGCGTGATGATAGAAAAAGTGGCCTACAAGCCGCTGCGTTCCGCCCCCCGCATGTCGGTCATGATCTCCGCCATCGGTGTCAGCTACCTGCTGCAGAACCTTTCCACCTATGTCACCGGCGGCCTGGCGCAGGCCTATCCCAATATCCCTTGGCTGCGCACCGAAATTGAGATCGGCGGCATCACCGTGCGGCGGCTGGCCATCCTCACCCCCGTGCTGACCATCCTGTTGGTCATCGCGCTGGTTATCGTGATCAAGCACACCAAGATGGGCATGGCCATGCGTGCCGTGGCCAAGGACTTTGATACCGCGCAGCTCATGGGCATCCGCATCGACCGGGTCATTTCCATCACCTTTGTCATCGGTTCGTTCCTGGCGGCGGTCGGCTCCATCCTGTATTTCAGCTACATCGGGCAGGTCAGCCCCACCATCGGCGCCATGCCGGGTCTCAAATCTTTCGTGGCGGCGGTATTCGGCGGCATTGGCTCGGTGCCCGGCGCGGTCATCGGCTCCTATATCATCGGTATCTGCGAAACATTCATCAAATCCAACCAGGATATTTCCATCTTCAGCAATGCCTTTACCTTTGCGCTGCTGATCATCATCCTCCTTATCAAGCCCAACGGCCTGTTTGGAGAGAAACTGAAGGAGAAGGTGTAAACGATGAAAAACAAGAAAACACGCAATTTGATCTGTTCCCTTCTTCTGGCGGCGGTGCTGGTGGGTGTGCTGCTGTATATCGATAACAGCCCGCTAAAAAGCTCGATGCTCTCCACCGTGCTGCAAAAGGGTGCCATTTACGCCCTGCTGGTGGTCAGCATGAACCTGCTGAACGGCTTTACCGGGCTGTTCAGCCTGGGCCAGGCAGGCTTTATGCTGCTGGGCGCCTATACCTATGCTATCCTTACCATTCCGGTAGACCAGCGTATTAATGTTTATCAGTACTTTGATGGCGGCATTGTGCAGTTCCAGATGCCCCAGATCCCGGCCCTAATCCTGGCCGGTGCGGTGGCGGCGCTGTTCGCGGCGCTCATCGGCGCGCCGGTGCTGCGGCTGAAGAGCGACTACCTGGCCATTGCCACCCTGGGCTTCGCGGAGATCCTCCGCGCGGTGATCCAATGGGAGAAGCTGGGCCCGCTGACCAACGCCTCCAACATCCTGCGCAAATTTACGGGCTATGATAGCATCCTGTTCCCGTTTATCGTTTCCGGTGTATGTATCGCCATCATCGTGCTGCTCATCAATTCCACCTACGGCCGGGCCTTTAAGGCCATCCGGGAGGATGAAATTGCCGCGGAGGCTATGGGCATCAACCTGATGAAGCATAAGATGCTCTCTTTCTGCACCAGCAGCTTTTTTGCCGGTATCGGCGGGGCGCTGCTGGCCATGTTCCAGTTCAATGCCCACGCCAAGAACTTTACCACGGCCATGACCTATGAGATCCTGCTCATCGTCGTCATCGGCGGCATCGGCTCCATCACCGGCTCCATTCTGGGCTCCTTCCTGTATGTGGCGTGCAGCGAGTGGTGGCTGCGCTTCCTGGATAACCCCACCATGATCGGCACCTTTAAGGTTCCGCTGCTCGGCCACGGTTTCCGTATGGTAGTGTTCTCGGTGGTCATCATGGTCATCGTGCTGTTCTACCGCCAGGGTCTGATGGGCACAAAGGAATTCAGCTGGGATGCCATCTTCGCGTTCTTTGGCAAGATTGGCCGGTTTTTCAAAAATCTGTTTACCGGCCAAAAAGCAGTGAAAGGCGGTGCGGCAAATGAGTAACCCCGTTCTAAAGCTGGAAAATGTGACAATGCAGTTCGGCGGCGTGGTAGCCGTGGATAACCTTTCGATGGAAGTGGGCGAGGGTGAGATCGTGGCCCTCATCGGCCCCAACGGCGCCGGCAAAACCACGGCATTCAATGTGGTGACAGGCGTATATGCCCCCACCAATGGCTGCCTTTATCTCGACGGCAAGCCCTATCTGTGCGAGCATCCCACCGGCCGTGCCAAGCATGATTATCTCGGCAGCGATGTGGAAAAATTCGCAGGGAAGCCCACCCTGCGCAAAACGCCGGATCAGATCACCAAAATGGGCCTGGCCCGTACCTTCCAGAATATCCGTCTCTTCGGCAATCTGACTGTTTTTGAGAATGTTCTCATTGCCAAGCACATGCACGCCAAGGGCGGCTTTTTGGCGGCTACCTTCCATCTGAACGGCAAGGAGGAGACCCGGATGCGCCGGGAGGCGATGGAGCTTCTGGAGATCGTGGGTCTGGCCGAGCTGAAGGACGAAACCGCCAGCAACCTGCCCTACGGTCAGCAGCGCCGGCTGGAGATCGCGCGCGCCCTGGCCACCGACCCTCGCCTGCTCATCCTGGATGAGCCGGCGGCCGGTATGAACCCGCAGGAAACGGTGGAGCTCACCGAATTCATCCGGGAGATCCGGGAACAGTTTGATCTCAGCATCCTGCTTATCGAGCACCACATGAACCTCGTCATGGGCATTTCCGACCGCATTTATGTGCTGGAATTCGGCAAGCTGATCGCTGAGGGCATACCCGAGGCGGTCCAGATGGATCAGCGGGTCATTGACGCGTATTTGGGGGTGGATCTCGATGCTTAAAGTACAGGAATTACAGGTCAATTACGGCGGGATCCGCGCCGTAAAGAATATCTCCTTTGAGGTGCCGGATGGCAGCATCGTTACGCTGGTGGGCGCCAATGGCGCCGGCAAATCCACCACGCTGCGCACCATCGCCGGCCAGGTTAAGGCCCAGGCCGGGTCCATCACCTACAATGGTGAGGAGCTGCTGGGCAAGCCCAGCGATGAGATCGTCAAGCGGGGCATTACCCTGGTGCCGGAGGGCCGGCGGGTTTTCCCCGATATGACGGTGCTGGAGAATATGAAGATCGGCGCCTACCTGCGTCATGATAAACTGGATGACGATATCGAGTGGTGCTATGAGCTGTTCCCCCGCCTGAAGGAGCGCCACTGGCAGCTGGCCGGGACCCTTTCCGGCGGCGAGCAGCAGATGCTGGCCGTGGCCCGCGCCCTGATGAGCCGTCCCAAGCTGATGATGATGGATGAGCCCTCCCTGGGGCTGGCCCCCCTCATCGTGCGGGATATCTTCCAGATCATCCGGGAGATCAATAAGCAGGGTGTTACCATCCTGCTCATCGAGCAGAACGCCAATATGGCCCTGCATACCGCCGACCGCGGCTATGTAATGGAAACCGGCGAGATCATTCTGGAGGGCGCGGGACGCGAGCTCCTGGAAAACCCGGTCATCCGTGAGGCATACCTCGGCAAATAAATATTCCCCTGCGGGCTTTTATCCGCGGGGGATTTTTTTGATAAGGGACCTTGCAAAAACGCCGGGAAATGGTATGATTATTCCAAAGAGAGGAAAGGGGGAGGGGCCCAATGTCACCGATCGAGCGGAATGAAACCTATACCAAATGGGAGCAGGATGCCATCACCATGCTGCTTTTGCACCTGTGTGCGCTGCTCATCTGCTTGTATTTGGGGGAGATGGGCTACGCCGAGGATACCGCACCGGTCATCTTTGTACTGGCAGTATTTCTCACCGGCTTTTTTACCAATGGCTACCTGTGGAGCCTGCTCGGCTCGCTGCTTTCGGTCTTTGTGGTCAATTACTTTTTTACCGAGCCCTTTTCCAAGCTGAGCTTTTCCGGCCCCGGCTATCCCATCACCTTTGTAACGCTGTTTGTGGTGGGTATCCTCACCAGCGCCATGACAGTACGCAGCCGTGACCAGCAGCGCCTGAGGGCCGAAAACGAAAAGGAACGCACCCGGGGCAACCTGCTGCGGGCGGTCAGCCACGATCTGCGCACCCCCCTTACGGCCATTTCAGGGGCCATCAATACCGTGCTGGAGCAGCAGGATACCCTGCCGCCCGAGAAGCAGCGGGAGCTGCTGCGAAGCGCCGAGGAGGAATCGGAGTGGCTCATCCACATGGTGGAAAACCTCCTGATGATCACCCGGCTGAACGGTGATGGCGAAACCAGGCTCATCACCCAGCCGGAGGCGGTGGAGGAGGTCATGGCCAGCGCCGCGGCGAAATTCCGCAGGCGGTACCCCGGCTACCATGTGCAGGTGACCGCCCCGGAGGAGCTGCTGATGTCCCCGATGGACGCCACCCTGATGGAGCAGGTGCTGCTGAACATCCTGGAAAATGCCGTCCTGCACGGGCAAAGGGTGCAGAACATCACCTTGACGGCCCGCCGCCGGAATGACAAGGCGGAGCTCCGGGTGGAGGATGACGGCGTGGGGCTGGATAGCCACGGCCTGGAAAATGTTTTTGATGGGATGCGCACCCGCGCGGAGCAAACCAGCAGCGACCGCCGCAATATGGGCATCGGCCTGACGGTGTGCCGTACCATAGTAAATGCCCATGGCGGGCAGATCACCGCCGCCAACTGCCCGCAGGGGGGCGCCAGCTTTTGCATCACGCTGCCGCTGGCGGAAATAGAGGAGGAAGAACATGATGAATAAGATCCTAATCGTCGAGGACGAATTTTCCATCAGCAATTTCATGAAAACCGTGTTGGAGGGCGATGGCTACACCGTGGAGGTGGCTACCTGTGCCGCCCAGGCCCGTGCGGCGCTGGAAAAGATGGAGTTTAGTGCCATGCTGCTGGATCTGGGCCTGCCGGATGCCGATGGGCTGGAGCTGCTGCGGGAGCTGCGGCAGCGCTATGGCCTGCCGGTCATCGTGGTCTCCGCCCGCACCGAGGAAAGCGAAAAGGTGGCCGCCCTGGATAGTGGCGCCGACGACTATATCACCAAGCCGTTCGGCTCCCCGGAGCTGCTGGCCCGCATCCGGGCAGCGCTGCGCCGGGCCGGGCCCGCCGCCAATCTTTCCGCCTTTACCACCGGCGAGCTGACCATCGACTATGATAAGCACCTGGTCACATTGGCCGGGCAGCCGGTGCACCTCACCGCCAATGAATACCGCCTGGTGGAGCTCTTGAGCCGCAGCGCGGGCAAGGTGCTCACCTACGATCGTATCAGCGAGGCCATGTGGGGCGATGCCGCCGGCGGCAACAGCCAGCTGCTGCGGGTCAATATGGCCAATATCCGCCGTAAGCTGGAGCAGAACCCCGCCGAGCCGCAGTATATCCTCACCGAGATCGGTGTGGGCTACCGCATGAAGGAGCCGGGCTGACCTCTAAAACAAAGCCCCCTACCCAAAACGGATAGGGGGATATTTTGCGCTGTTTACAGGCTTTCGTGGCTTTCCTCCCGGCAGCAGGTGATGTTTAGGTTGCCGTTGCGGCAGCGCAGCTCATCCAGGAACACCTTGGGGACCGGCTCCTGCCGCAGGGTGATGCGGTAGCGCAGCTCGTACAGGGTGCCCATGTTGGTGGTTTTCACCTTTTCCAGCGTGTGGGCGGTGGTGTAGCGCTCAAACAGGTCATCAAACGGCCCGTCATAATCCAGGTCCTCCGGAATGGTGATCTTCAAGATGCGTCCGGCATCCTCCTTTTGGCCGAAGCGCAGCGCGGTAAGCGCCAGCATGGCTCCGGCCAGGATGAGGAACAGCAGCGCCGCCAGCCCCACATACCCCATGCCGGTGGCCAGGCCAATGGCCATAGCCAGGAAAATGGCGGCGATCTCCCGGGCGGTACCCGGCGCGGAACGGAACCGCACCAGGCTGAAGGCACCTGCTACGGCAATGCCGGCCCCGATGCTGCCATTCACCAGCATAATGACCGCCTGCACCACCGCCGGCAGGATCGCCAGCGTGACGGTAAGGCTTTGGGTGCTGCGGCTGCGGTAGCCCGCCACCAGCGCGGTGCCCACCCCCAGCAGCAGAGAAACTCCCGTGCAGATCAGAAAAGATGTCAGTGTCAGTTCGGTCCCTAATATCGAGTTAAGCACAGCGATGCGCCTCCTTTGAATCATTCATCCGCGCGGGGGCATTAGCCTCCCGGCACATCTCTTTGTAACAAGCGCCGTATTTGGAAAATGAGGCGGGATAAATATGCTGAGCGGAAAGCGCCCGGCACAGCCACAGCGGGTAGGCTCCGAGGGCCTTGACCTCCATCAGGATCTGATCCTCCGGCAGCAGGCGTTTACCGTCATCGCCCATGTCCAGCGTCAGACGATCGCGCCGCCAGCGGATGTTCCGGTCAAAGGTGATCCGCAGCGCCGGGTCTTCGGTGCCCGCCCAGGCGGTACGGTCATAGCCGATATACATGCGGGGCATGGTATCGTAAAAGCGCTGGAACCATTGCAGCTCCTGCCCGATCTGTCCCCATTCGGCCGGGGCGGTTTCGGTGCGCAGGAAGCGCTCCGCCTGGGGCAGGGGCGCGGTGACCCGGCGCTTATACACCACGCCGCCGCATTTCTTTTTCAGCTCCACAAAGACCTTATCCCCCGCCTTTGGCACGCCGTAGCAGCGGATGCGCAGCTTTTCTTTATAGGCGGGCTTTTCCAGCGAGGCCCGGATGAGCCGGAAATTATCGGTATCGCAGTAGATGTTGCCGATGGCGTATTCACCGTAGCGGTCGGCGGTCATGTGCCGGCGCATCACATTCAGCAGCGCTTCCATCTGCGCGGGAGAGATAAAGTATTTCTTTTCGATGCGCTGGAAGCTGTATTGTGTTCCGTTTGCCATATCGGGCACCCCTTTCGGATTGGCTGGCTTTATCTTAAAGCCGCCGCCTAAAGATTGACTAAAGGAAAAAACTTTTTTTCTTTAGCTTTTCTTTAGCGCCCGGCTTTATTATGGTATCATTGACTGAAGGGAGGAACCAAATATGAAACGCAAATACCATATCCTATCCATTATCATAAGCGCCGCACTGCTGGCCGGGTGCCTTTCCGCCTGCGGCGAAAGCGGCACTGCCACCGGAGGCGGCTCCTCCGATGAAAACACAGCGGCCACTGTTACCACCCCGGATACCACCGCCGATGTGGAGGCCCCCGATGTAAGCGGTGCCACCACCATCGCCCTTTCCGGGCAGTCAGCGGCAGTTACCGGCACCGGCGCGGAAGTGACAGACGGCATGGTGACCATCACGGCGGGCGGCACCTATGTGGTCACCGGCACCATGACCGAGGGCCGCATCCTTGTAAATGCCCCCAAAGAGGAAGTGACCCTGGTGCTGCAGGATGCTTCCATCACCTGCTCCACCGGCAGCCCCCTGTATGTCTATAAGTCCAAGGCCACCACACTTTACCTGCCGGAAGGCACCGCCTCCACCCTGACCGACGGCACGGACTACACCTTTAGCGACAGCTACTCTTCGGCGGAGGAGGAAGAGCCCAACGCCTGCCTCTACTCCAAGTCTGATCTGATTATTGCCGGCAGCGGCAGCCTGACGGTCAATGCCAACTATAATAATGGTATCACCGGCAAGGATACCCTCTTCATCCAAAAGGCCTCCGTCACCGTCACCGCCGTCAATCACGGCATCAACGGCAAGGATAGTCTGACCATCAAGGATGCTGACATCACCGTCACCAGCGGCGGGGATGCCCTGCGCTCCACCAATGACAGCGATCCCACCCTGGGCTATCTCGTCATCACCGGCTCCGCGCTCAAACTCACCGCAGGCGAGGACGGCATCCAGGCGGAGACCACTCTGACCATCAGCGGCGGCACCGCCACCGTGACCACCGCGGGCGGCGCGGGTCAAAGCATCTCCGATGACACCAGCGCCAAGGGCCTCAAGGCCGGGACGCAGGTCACCGTTACCGGCGGCACCTTCCAGCTCAATTGCTGCGATGACGCCATCCACTCCAATGGCGATGTCACTATCTCCGGCGGCAGCTTCACCATCGCCACCGGCGATGACGGCATGCATGCCGATGATACCCTCTCCATCTCCAGCGGCACCATTGATATTACCCGCAGCTACGAGGGCCTGGAGGGTGCCAAGGTGCTCATCTCCGGCGGCAAGATCTCCATCGTCGCCAGCGATGACGGCATCAATGCCGCGGGCGGCAGCGATCAAAGCGGCTTTGGCGGCTTCGGCTTCGCGCCGGATGCCTTCGGCGGCTCCGGGGATTACCTCATCCGTATCTCCGGCGGCATGGTCACTGTCAACGCCTCCGGCGACGGCATCGATTCCAACGGTGATATCGAAGTGACCGGTGGGGAACTGTATATCATCGGCCCCACCTCCAATGGCGATGGCACCATCGACTGCGACGGCAGCGCTACTATCACCGGTGGCATCGTGGTCGCGGCCGGCTCCACCGGCATGGCGGAAAACTTCGGCACCGCCTCCACCCAGGGCAGCATCCTGGTCAATCTCTCCGGCTCCGCCGGCCAGACCATCACCCTAAAGGATTCCGACGGCAACATTCTTGCCAGCTTCACCCCCGCCAAGGCCTTCGGCTGCGTGGTCGTCAGCGCTCCCGGCGTGGCACAGGGCGGTACCTATACCATCACCGCGGGCAGCGCCAGCACCACCGTCACCATGGAAAGCCTCATCTACGGCAGCGGTATGGGCGGCTTCGGCGGTATGGGCGACCCCGGCAATATGGGCGGCGGCCAGCAGCCCCCGCAGGGCGGTATGGGCGGCCCCGACAACCGCGGCTGATTTCCATTCCCCCAATAAAAGCACCTGTCACACGGCAGGTGCTTTTCCCGCTTTTGGGGAAACCTATTTGCGCCGGGAAAGTTCACGCTTTTCTCCTTGTACCGTGCACGGTTTCCTGCTATACTATGGTCAAAAGGGGCAGCGCCCCTAAAAATGTGTGACAGGAGGATTTTATAATGGGCTTGTTTGATAAAAGACCCCCTTGCGCCATCTGCGGCGGCAAGGTAAAGGGGCTGCTTCCGTGGAAGATCGAAGGGAACTACATCTGCGATGATTGCCACGGCGTCATTGATGCGCAGAACGGCAATGACTTTACTATGGAACAATTCCTGAAATACCGGGATTTCCGGGAGCAGAATCAGGCACTCCGGGAGCAGTTCCGGGTGGATGAGATCGTCGAATTCGGCTTCCTCAGCGAAAAATTCGTGTTCGATTATGAGCACAGCCTGTTCTGCATGGATAAGAACCTAAATAAGACCATCTTCCATGGCAGTGAGTTAAAGTCCTTCATGATCAGCGAGGACGGCGCCCCCCTGCTGGAGGGCAGCGCCAAGGGCTTTATTCACCACGAAAGCCGGGTCCCCCAGCGCATTGATGAGCTGCTGCCCCAGGTCAATCAGATGCTCATCCAGCGGCAGATGCAGGAATCGATGGAGCGTCTGGCCAACCGGGATAAGGAGGTCCGCCCCAGCTATACCAGCATCGATATCCCCGAGCCATTCAAGAAATTCTACATTAAGCTGTACCTTCAGCATCCCTATTGGAGCCTTTACGAGTTTGAGCGCACCGGCCCCGTTATCATCGGCGATGTCCCGGATCTGAACCAGTACCGCATCGAGTACAATGAGAGCGTCCAGCACCTGGAGACCCTGGCCAATGCTTTGGCCCGCGTAGCGGGCTTCCCGCAGGAAAGCGCCGCTCCCGGCCAGACTGTTGCCGCCGCGGCTGCGGCTGCTGTGGCCGCCCCCACCGATGCCGTCGCCGAGATCAAGAAGTACAAGGACCTCCTCGATTCCGGCATCATCACCGAAGAGGAATTCACCGCCAAGAAAAAGCAGCTCATGGGCATCTAAACAGCAAAAACCCGGGAAGCAATTCCCGGTTTTTTGTTTGTGCTGTATTTCCGCTCCCCATAGGGGGACAAGAAAAAAGTGAGTTATAATGTGAGTTACAGGGGAAGAAAACCCCCGGCATTTTCTGCGCAGACTTGCGCCCCCAACAGGGAGGAAAAAGCGTGAAAAGGGAACCTTCGCGATTTCCCCCTTCGCATTCAATTAGGGCACAAACTAACCCTTCGCACAGGCTCTGCGTTCCCCCCGGCGCCAAAAAGAAAAAGACGCCCCATTGCATTCTATAAACTGTCCCCACCGGAGGGAAGGATAGTGTGAAAGGAAACCGTCAGGGTTTCCTTTCGCGTTTCATCAGGGCACAAACTAACCCCTTGCACAGGCTCTGCGTTCCCCTCGGCACCAAAAAGAAAAAGACGCCCATGGGGCGTCTTTTTCTTTTTGGTGCCGGTGGTGGGACTCGAACCCACACGGTATCGCTACCAACGGATTTTGAGTTATTTGCTCCACACGGAACACAGACGAACTCAGCCCCCTGTGGAGGTCGTTGACGGACACCAAAAGCCTTGCAAATACTACTGTTTTTGAAGCTGATGTGCAGAAAAGCTCCGCTTCGTCTGCCATTTCCGTTCTGTTCAATTTGGACGGAAATTTTGGATTTTGGAGGGACATCGGAGGGATGTGACCCACAAACGGAGCGCAACAGCACACGCAGTAGATTCATCAATTACAAACACATTATAGCGTATTTCTCTGCCATTGACAACACACTTTCCGAAAAAGAGGTATCGCTATGAGAACGCGCGCACACTATGAAAAACTTTTTGCTGCCTACCGGAGGACTTCTCCAAGATCCTTGCGGTCATGCGCTCCCGCAATGTGTATGTATCGATCATTCTGCAAAATGTAGCGGCACTTAAAGCACTGTTTGAAAAGGAATGGGAGTCGATACTCGGCAACTGCGACGAGTTTCTTTATCTCGGCGGCAACGAAACTTCGACTCACAAGCTGATCTCGGAATCCTATCTCGGCAAATCCACCATCGACACCAACACCTACGGCAAATCATCCGGGCGCAACGGCAATTACAGCACGAACTATCAGATCAGCGGCAGAGAGCTTCTGACGCCGGACGAGGTGCGTATGCTGGACAACCGTTACGCCCTTTTGTTTATCCGTGGCGAGCGGCCGGTGATGGACGAGAAATACGACATTCTGAAGCACCCAAACATTGCGCTGACCGAGGACGGCGGCGCAGCCCCCTATGAACATGGCGGGACGGAAAATGCCGTTGCAACGCTCTCGTTTGCAGGTGCTGCCGCCGAAACCGTATCCGCACCCAATGAACCCACACTCGATTATGAGCTTCTGTCCGACGAGGATATAGAGGCTCTTTTTTAATTCAATTCTCAAGGAGGATAAACCCATGAAAAACACCAAAAAGACCGCAAACAAGCTGCCTGTGCCCGGCAAGATCAGAAAGGGCTTCCGTTTCTACTGTGCCGCCGTGCTGTCGGTTGCACTTGTGCTCAGCTGCTCCGTAACAGCCTTTGCCGCCAATGACCCGATCGCCGTCGTGAACAACCTGAGCGATTTCATTTTCGGTCTGATCCGTGCGGTCG